>Dunbar_p1__coassemble_3740_pt1 | contig 4748 bp, 4 predicted proteins | sample Dunbar_p1__metabat2_high_PE_023 | metagenome-assembled genome bin Dunbar_p1 | reverse complement strand
AGGAAATTTGTACTTTTACTCATGGTTATTCATGGATTGTTTGGCGACACCAAAATAACCATTTAGGGCTGAATCCTGCAATGAACTGCACCCCAAAAGTTAGACACAAAACTTTTGGAGTGCAGTTTAATTATGAAGCGTTCATCAAACGAAAAACTACAAATTATTCAACGTTTGATTGCGGGAGAGCCAATCAAACGAGTGGCGAAGCAATGTAGATTAGGAGTCCCATACCTTTCGGTGCTTTATGATCGTTACAAAAAATATGGTGAGGAAGGATTATGCAGAAAGAAAAATAATTATCTTTCTCCGGAGGAAAAGGAACGGTTAATTCGCCTTCATGAAGAAAAAGGAGTATCTTTGCGGAGTATTTATACCGACTACGACATAAGTCCATCGGTATTTAAACGTTTATTGATAAAGGTTAGAACGCAAGGTTATAGATCTCTATATGAATCTAAGAAGCGAGGCCGACCCCCCCCCAAAGACCATTCCATGGCAAGACCAAAGATGAAAGAACCTCAGACAGAACTGGAAAAGCTTCAGGCGGAAAATCTGCGTCTGAGAGCCGAAAATGCACTGCTAAAAAAAGTGCAGACCTTAGTCGAGGAACAGAAAGCACAAGCACGTCGCAGTGGGCAGAAGCCATCAACGAACTAAGTTCTGAATTCCCTCTTGACTTATTACTTGAGTTAAGGAAGATGGCTCGTTCTGTATTTTACTATCATCTCAAACGCTTAAAAACCAATGATAAATATGCATTGGAAAATGAGACAATCAAATCTATTTTTCATGAGACAAGGGTCGTTATGGCTATCGTCGCATTACCGCTGAGATGCGTAATCGTGGATTTAGAATCAATCATAAGACAGTGCAGCGTTTGATGATAAATATGTGTCTTAAAAGTCAGATACGCAAGGTTCGCTATCGGTCTTATAAAGGTGAAATTGGCAAGATTGCCCCGAAAATTATAAATAGAGATTTTGTAGCTTCAGCTCCTAATCAGAAATGGGCAACGGATGTAACACAGATAAACATCGGTAACACCAAGCTCTATCTCTCCCCAATACTTGATATGTTCAATGGCGAAATAATATCCTATAATATCTCTAAATCTCCCAATTTAGAGCAAGTATACGATATGTTGGACAAAGCTTTTTCCAAATATGACAATCTTGAAGGGTTGATCATCCACTCTGATCAGGGTTGGCAATATCAACACTTCGGTTACCGGCAACGACTTGAACAACGGCATATAATCCAAAGTATGTCGCGGAAGGGTAATTGCCTTGACAATGCTATGGCAGAAAACTTTTTTGGAATCATGAAGTCGGAACTTCTTTATGCCGAAAAGTTTGATTCGCCGGAAGCCTTTATAACGGCTTTGGATGAATATATTGATTACTATAACAATAAAAGAATTAAATCCTGGTTAAAAGGAAAGAGTCCGGTACAATACCGAACTCTTTCAATAACTGGATAGTGTTTAACCTGTCCAACTTTTGGGGGTCACTTCACAAATGGAATCAGCCCTAATTTTTTTATCGCTCAAAAATGTTTAGCGGACAGTAATAAATTTTAATAGAGAATTAAAAACAAAGGTGCGACAGTTAAAAATTTGCCGCACCTTAGTTCTGTTAATTATTTTGAGAAATTATTCTCATTAGAATTGGAACATCAATCTTGCTTGTAGAGAGTGGAAGTTGTCGTCGTATGAGTATCTGTCTCGATCAAGTTTGTTGTATGTGTAATTAACCATAACAGCACAGAACTTGTTGAAAGCATAGTTGATACCGATAGTGGCAGAGTGAACGTTACCGCCTGAGATTGCAGCAGACTTGAAAGGATAGTCTTGCATATATCCAGCTGGATAGTATTGGTCACGACCTGCAGAATAGTATTCTCCGTCAATCAAGTTGTTTAAGCCTGTGTAGTTGTATCGAGCAACAATTTCAAGAGATTTACCGTTTAGACCACCAAGGATGCCTTCTGCATTATTGTAAGAATAAGGTTTTCCTAACAACAGGTAACCAAGTTCAACATAACCGCCATGGAATTTGTTGTCCTTTAATGGATTAGCTGTAATCCATGCGTCAAGAGTACCCCATGCGTCAATATTGTTTTGGTCTGCGATGAATAATGTTTCAGAGTCACGCTTTTTAGCAATGTATTTGAACATATATTCACCACGAGCAAAGAATTTGTCATTTTTGTAAAGAGCTTCAACTCCTAAGTCAGCAGTGCTTTTGGCCCATGGAATTTCACAACTTACAAATTTTTCAGTATCATCAACGTATGTTTCAAGAGACTGACCTAAAGACAAAGTTTTTTTCAATACATTTTTTTCAACAACTCCGCCACCAAGTTTAGCGTAGCGTGCATTCAATCCGATGTGGAAAGTTTCGTTGTTTTCATTGATAGGACGCCATAGCCAACGGCCTGCGACAGTTACGCCATTGAAGCCTGCTTCTTGCGAATTATATTTGTCTTCAGTAAAAATGCCTTGTGCGGCGTACCAGTTTTTGTTTTCAAATTTGTAAGTGATACCAAGTTCGCGACCTTCGCCGAGTGCAATTGCAGAACCTGGGCGAGAGATGAAGTGGTAACTACCGATAGATGTGTTCCGAGCCATTGAACCGGCAGGGTCGTTATAGTATCCTGCTTTTACGTAATGTTTACCTGCTTCTGCTTCCTTTGAGTATTGAACAAAAATGTTTTTTTGAGAGAATTTACCTTTACCAAAACCGAAGTCAGCATAGAAGTACCAGTCTTTATATTCCAAAGAAGCGCGAAGGCGAGCGTCAGTAAGAGCTGCACCTGATTTCATTGGCGTAAAATCTGAATGATAGTAAGCAACGTCAGCCATCATGCGTGCTCCAACTGTGAAGTGAAGGTCTTCTTTTTCATTATCAATACGAACAGTAGGGTCGGTGTCGAAATCTTGTGCAAAACCTACCATTGCGACAGATGCCAAAACAGGCATTAAAATATATTTTTTCATATCAGAATATTCTTAAGATTTAATATTCAATTAATAAAATTAGTAACCAAGTCTTTTTAAAGTTTCAACTGCGTCTGGAACAGTTGTTGGTGCTTGGGAGTTATCGAAGTATTCGCCCGGGTGGAATGGGTTAGGTAACTTTGCATTACCGCGGAAACCGTTTTCAACCATGTAAAGGAGAGACATTTCTGAGCGGTTTGTGAAGAAGCCATCCATATATACAGGGAGTGAAGTTGTTCCTGAGAAAGTTGTATGAGAAGTAGCAGGAATGTCTATACGGAGAAGGTCATCGAATTCTGTTGGGTTACCATAATTGTAAAGACCCATGTATTTAGCCATTTGCGCGTAAGAGTCAAAAGAGTATGGGTGATTAATCATGCCAGACTTGCGAATCATATATGCTTGCCAAGGTTCATTCATTTCAGGATAGTTGTTTGGTGCACCAGCGATAGCCGGGCCAATAATGTGCGCCTTGTTGTCTTGAGCCATCTTGATAAAGTCTGCATAACCAGCAGGAGTTGTATATGTCAAGTCTGTTGCGTGTGTGCCTTCCCACAATAGATAGCACATAGGAACTTTTCCGTTAAATACCTTAGAAGCGCGAACCAATGCGTCGAAAGAGAAAGTTTGAAGGATAACCTTACCGTTTGTATTACCAATGTTTACTTTTCCATTTTTATAGAATGCAGTTTCTGTTGCAGGTTTTGTAATAATGTTCCAACCGCATTCATCAAGGACATCATATACGCGTTGCTCCATGTTTCCAGGGTTCAACCAAGATTCCTTAAATTCGATATAAATACCAGGACGGTGACCAGTGTCTTGAGGGTCTGCTACGTATGAATTAGCAAAATCGTATTCAACGAAGTCCATATATTTAGGATTGTATTCGCCTTTTGCTGCTATTGCTTCGCGAATTTGTTTCAGCGTCATGCCTTGAAATTCAGGTTTTACACGTTTTGTCAAGATACGCTTTCCGTCACTATCTTTCTTTAGCATTTTACCTTCAGCATATGCAATTTGGTCTTGAAGAGCAGAAACAAATTGAGTTCCTTTGAAAGATTCTCTTGCTTGTTCGATGCTTGTTTCGTTAAACCAAGAACCTGCGTCAAGCATTAAAAGTTCTTCGTAGTAATATGAAAGTGTGTAGAATGGTCTGAAGTTTGCAACGTCAATGTTATATTGTTCTACGGCATCTTCATGAGAAAAACCTAATGATTCATAGAATGCAACGCGTGTCTGAGGAACATATTCAGAGAATACATTTTCAATATTTGTTGTTCTTTTCAAGTTTTCATCATGATTTGCAAGTACAACGCCGTCTTTAGTGCATTGCAAGTCTGACTCAAGATAGTCAACACCCATTTCACGAGCCCAGCGCCATGCTGATTCAGTTTCTTCAGGAACCCAGAATGTTGATCCTCTGTGTGCTACAACTGCATACAAAGGTACGTAGTCACGAACTTTTGCTAATTCTGCAGAGATTTTTTGTACTTCTACTCTCTTAGCATCAACGTTCTCATTTGTAAACTCTTGATTTTCGCAAGAGGTGAAGGCTGTTAGAGCTGCAGTGCTTAACAAGCCTATTCGAACAAGGTTTTTAAACATAATTTAAATTTTAAGATGAATATTGTTGAATAATTTTTAGATATTCAAAAGTTTAAAAAGTATGGATTTATTTGTAAATATTCAGTTTTTGTTTTGCATCTGGTAGCTATATTCTTCCTTTGTGATTTTTCTAATTACT
>Dunbar_p1__coassemble_3643_pt1 | contig 4905 bp, 8 predicted proteins | sample Dunbar_p1__metabat2_high_PE_023 | metagenome-assembled genome bin Dunbar_p1 | reverse complement strand
TGATATATGTATTTGGCTGATGACTAAATAAAGTCTATGGTTGTATTGGCATAATGTTCATTTTTCGCTACTTTTGTCTAAAAGTATTAATTGTATTTACGTATAATTATGAATAAGTGGCAGAAAATATTAGGTCTTATAGTGTTGCTTTTTATCGCAATATATGAACTTTTGACATGGGCTAATACTTATGTTTACTTAAAATATGTAGTGGAGCCAACAGACAATGACTTGCTTATTGAACAAAGTTACATATATATCGACGCATTGTCTATCGGTATGTGGATGAATTTAGTGTTAGCCATATTATTATTCATATGTTTATGGCGGAAAGGGGGTAAATTATGAGAAATATGATGCTCGTAACATTAATGCTTTTTATATCAATGGTTTGCAGTGGACAGACTTTTCTATCAAAATATTCTAAACTAACAAATAAGAACCTTAGTGAGTTTTTTTCGGATTGGGAGGTATATTCTGATAGCATTGCGTCGAAAGCAGCAAAAAATGATAGCCTGATTAATTTGGTTGTAAATTATAATTACATTCCTTTGTTGGAAGGAAAAACTTGTGAATCAGGAGTCGAGGCTTTCCCGAAATATTATGTGGTTCCGCAATACATCAAAGTTGAAAGGTATTATTTGGATGTTGACACTACAATGGCAAAACTGGAATTCGGTTTTCCGTCTTATATTCCGGATATGAAAGAAGAGCATTATGTCGTTGACAGTATAACTCCAGTTTTGACGTGCAGATGTTTGTATCTAACAACTGATATAGAAAAAATGCTTTCTGTATTTGTGGGAGGATTAAAGCGCGGTGAAAAGATAGATAAAATACACAAAAACAATGTTAAAGTATTGAGAGAATATATACCTGTGGATTATGGTCATTGGGGTGGTTATTGGTGGTTCTATTCTTTCCCTGTTATTAGAGGAATTTGTTATGCGGATAATTTGATAGCAGTCATGAGAAGAACGAGTTGGTGTTCTGGTGATGTAATTTGGTATAAAAAAGAAAATGGTATATTTAAAAAGCAAATAAAACCTGTAATTTCATGGATTGAATAACTAAAATGATAGCGTCATACTTGTCAATTCCTGACAAACGAACAATTCCCCACCCAATGTTCATTGTATAAGGCACCGAAATGGTTTCCATAATTACATTATAGTATTGAAGTTTCGACGCGGTGATGGATTTAAATATTTTATTAAATTCGGTATTTTGGTTGTTGGAAATTGGAAGTATTGCTTAAATTTGCAATGTTTAAATTCAATAATATGAAAAAGAATTTTTTATTGGCTCTATTTGTGCTGGTTAGTGCAAGTATGTTTGCTCAGGTTAAAGTTATTGCCCATAGGGGATATTGGAAGGCTGACGGGTCTGCTCAAAACTCTTTGGCAAGTTTTGCAAAGGCTGATTCTGTCGGAGCTTTTGGCTCAGAGTTCGACGTTATGATGACGAGTGACGGGGTTATTGTTCTTAATCACGACAATGTTTTCCAGGGTGTTGATATTCAAAATAGCGATTATGATTCTGTAAAGAAACTCAAACTGGTTAACGGTGAGCATATTCCTTCGTTAGATGAGTTTTTGTCAGCAATGGCAAACACTACTAAAATTAAGTTTATTCTTGAGATTAAGAGTTTGGCAACTGTCGAAAAGGAGAATATTGCTGTAAGTAAGATTGTGGAGTCTGTCAGGAAGCATAATCTTATGGATAGGGTTGATTATATCTCTTTTTCGTTAAATGTTTGTCAGACGCTGAAGAAGGTACTTCCAGAAGCGGATATCTATTATTTGGAAGGCGATTTGGCTCCAGATAGAATTAAGAAGGAAGGTTTTGCAGGAATAGACTATTCTGTTGGTGCATTGAAGAAGCATCCAGAATGGATTAAGGAAGCTCATAACCTTGGCTTGAAGGTGAATATCTGGACCGTTAACAGTGAGGAGAATATGAAATTCGCTATTGAAAACGGGGTGGATTTTATTACAACAGATTATCCTGAACTTGCAAAGAAACTTGTTACAGAGACTGGTAAGTAGATAGTATATATATTGTTGGATGTTTTAATACCCACGCAGGGGGCGGGTGAATTTTTTATTCCTTGCTCCTACAGAGCGCTTTTAGTGGGTTGAAGCACACCAGGGGCGTTGCCCCAGGCTGGTGAATCGTTGGGCTTTCAGCCCGTGAATGGCACAAATGTTTTAACGGCACGTTTTGCGTACACTCTTTTAGAGTGTTACTACATTTAATATGCCGTAAATCAATTACTTGTGGGGGTATATTGCAAATGTGTCCGCCCATGCGGAACATAACGTATTTTGCCAGTGGCTTTGCTAACTTTGATTATCTATAAGATTGTACCAATGACGTTGGGACAGGTGATGGAAAATATAGAAGATATTATTGCTGAGTCTCTTGATGTCGTTGATAAAATTTATAAAGGACGCTTTTATTACGAAAGACAATATTTAAGGGAGTTGACCGTAAAGGCAATGCGGTTGGCAAATTGTGCTATCTCAGATGATAAAGCAATAGAATCACTCGGTGAAGGTTGGGTTGCGGAGGAAACGCTCGCTATAGCCTTGTTCTGTGCAATCCGTCACCTTGATAGCGTTGAGGATGCAATAATCGCTTCTGTTAACCATAGTGGTGACAGTGATTCAACGGGTTCTGTATGTGGTAATATTATGGGTGCGATTTATGGATATGAGCATTTAAAAGAGCGCAACATTTTTTGCCGTCAAGGCAAAAAGTTAGAAGATACTCTCGAACTTGCTGACGTTATTCTTGCCATTGCAGATGACCTGTTCACGAGTTGCATTATTAGTGAATATGATCCTATTGATACGCCAGAAAAAAAGCAGTGGGAAATGCGTTATTGCTATATGAGGTCCGCAGGGCTTGTCAGATAAAAACTTTAGCAAGGTAATACCCTCCGTAAACCATGGCAAGGCCGACTGCAAGACTTGAAACTGCGTAAAGAATAACCCATCCAAAACCGCTTGGGCTCATTAATAGGTAGTTTTCGTGCATAAAGGTTGAAAAGGTTGTAAAACCACCGCAGAAGCCAACTGTTAGGAATAGTTTAAGTCCTTCCGACATATTGAAACCACGGTCGAGTATGCCGTATATCAGTCCTATAATCAAGCAGCCAACGATATTAACTGCAAAAGTTCCCCACGGGAAAGTAGACGTTGTATTTTCTTGAAACCAACGACTGACGGCATAGCGGCATACACCGCCAAGGCAACTCCCCGCCGCTACGTATAAAAATTTTGCTAATACTGTTATCATGTTGCAAAAGTATAAAGAAAACACTTGTTGGGCAAGTTGGGGCTTTATGTCTGTGTTATGCGGTTGGAATATGTATTGGTTTTGTTAACTTTATGTTTTGATAATATAAGGTGATTTATGGAAATTGTTTCTTTGGTTGAGAATACGAGTCGTTGCGGGTTGGCTGTTGAGCATGGGTTGAGTCTGTTTATCCGTTTGGATGATGGGCGTAGTGTTTTGTTTGATATGGGGCATGGTCGTTTGTTTTATGATAATGCGGTTTCCCTTGGTGTTGACTTGTCACAGGTTGGGGTTGCAGTTTTATCTCATGGACATTATGACCATGGTGGTGGTTTGGGCGTTTTTCTTGAGCAAAATCTGTCAGCAAAAGTTTATGTTAATCATTACGCCTTCGAACCCCATTTTTCTTTGCGTGACGGAGAATTGAAGAATATCGGCCTTGACGTTTCTTTGAAGAATAGTCCTCGTATTGTTTTCTGTTCAGGAACAACGCATATAAGAGACAGTATAACAATCTTTAACTGTGTTAATGGCGATAGTTTTTGTCCTGTTGGTAACAGGCTCCTCTTTGCCGGAGACGGCAGCATTAATGATGACTTTTGCCATGAGCAGAATCTCATTGTGAAAGAGGGGGATAATGTGATGCTTTTTGCCGGTTGTGCGCATAGTGGAATCGTTAATATTATCCGAAGGGCTGAAGAAGTGGCAGGAAGTAGAGTGACGCACGTCTTTGCCGGCATGCATTTGGTCAAAAGCGGATTGGACATAGGTTCAGAGCAGAAATTTATCAGTGATTTGGCGAAAGAGTTGCTCGGTTTTGGCTGTAAATACTATACAATGCATTGCACCGGAGTTCCTCAATATGAGATGCTGAAATCTGTTATGGGAGACGCAATTGAATATCTGTCGTGTGGTGAAAAGATTATTATATAAAAAATCCCAGATTTATAAATCCAGGATTTTAAAAATAGGAATAGAGAAATTAGTTATTGTATATTAAAATTATGTATGGCTTCCTATTTTTTAGAAAGGATGTAGTATTCAGAAAGTTCGCCATTGTTAACAGATCCTTTTTCGTCGGAAAGCATTACTTTCTCATTGTCGATGATTCTGTAGTAAGTCTTTTCGCCAGAAGAAGGTGTGATCAATTCAAGAAGAGAGTCGTTAGGCATTTTATATACGCCACTTGTTTCAAATGTACCGTCTTTAATGCCGATGTACTCGCTTTTCAAAGTGTAAGTAGAGTCTCTGTTAACGGTTAGTGTAGTTTTGATACCTTCGCAGTCAGCGGCAGGTAAAGTCCCTTCATATTCACCAAAGAAACTAACTTCTTCAACAACTGCAGTCGAATCGTTAGCGACTGTTGTTTCGTCGTTTTTCTGAGTAGAGTTGCCGCAACTTGTTAAAGCAAATATAGCGACGGCAAAAAATAATGCTTTTTTCATAAACTTATTCTCCTTACAATTCTTATTGTCAGTATAGTAAAAACACAGTTTGTCTGATTTTGTTCATTAAAAAGTCATTTTTATTGATAAAATAGTTCAATAAGATTGATGAGTGTTACAAAGTGAAAAAAACAAATAGTCAGATAAAATATTGGTA
>Dunbar_p1__coassemble_3421_pt1 | contig 5361 bp, 6 predicted proteins | sample Dunbar_p1__metabat2_high_PE_023 | metagenome-assembled genome bin Dunbar_p1 | reverse complement strand
TTATTTTATTGTTTCAGTCATCGGGTTGCATTTTTGGTCTTTTGGTTTATAATTTTTATTGGGGAATTTTTTTCTTGTTATTTTTGCGGTGCAGACTGCAGAGAAGCCCTGTTGTGGGCGGAACTACAGAAAATTTATTTAGGAAGCGTTTACTTGACGCTCTTTCGTGGCAAACTGAAACCTGGAAAATATCAACTACAGTCAATAATTGCGTAGCAGTAGATGCCTTACTGTTATACACAGTCTTCAACAGCCGTGCGAGATAGTCCGCTATTGACGCGCTCATATATATTGCGTGAGGCTTCTTTGCTATTCGTTCTACTGTAGTGGGCAATTTCAGGGCCTCAGTTTGCAGAACGGGTAGCATATATGGCTCTCACGCTTTTTATTATCAAAACTATGATGCAACATTATTCGTTCATGGTGGAAGTTTTGATTATTACAAGAATGTAGAGAATTGGAAAAACTTTAATTTAATAACAGAAGGCGTTTGTGGCGTAGAGAGCATTGCTACTGACGGAATCAATGTAGTTGCCATAGGGGGAGCTATTGAGGTTAGCGGAGCCGATGGCGAACGCGTAGAGGTTTATAGCGGAATGGAAACAAGCATTTCGGTAGCGAAAGGCATTTACATTGTCCACTTCGCAAGCACAGTGCATAAAATGATTTTGTAATACTGCAAATTGATTAATAGAGGTTCGGCACTCGTGGTTTTCCCCATGTGCCGAATTTTTTATGTGTAGATAGTATGAATAGTATTTATAGGCGGTGGGGGACAATGGTTGTTTGCAAAAACGGAAACAATTCAAAATAAATCTAAAAACTGCGTTTTTGCTTTTTTCTGCCCTCGCCTTTCACTAACTTTTTATAACTTATGCTGCACCTTAACAAAACAAATAATTCAAGCATTCTTTGTTTTGTATTCGGTTTGCACTAACTTTGCAATAGTGATAATAATTGATACTAAAATCATAAATTTTACAGATATGAACAATTTTCAAGATTTGGTTGTAAACCGCCGTAGCATAAGAAAATATACTGACCAGGAACTTAACGGCGATAATGTTAAGAAAATTCTTGAGTCTGCTCTAATTTCTCCGTCTTCTAAAAGTAAGATGCCTTGGGAATTTGTCGTTGTAGAAGACAAAAACGTTCTTATACAATTAAAGGAGTGCAAGCAATTTGGCACGAAACCACTTGAATCTTGCCCATTGGCAGTTGTTATCTGTGCGGACCCTACTGTTAGCGACGTTTGGATTGAAGATGCTTCTGTTGCTGCTTTTATGATTCAACTACAGGCTGCAGACTTCGGTTTGGGCAGTTGCTGGGTGCAAGTACGCGACCGCTTTATGGAAAACGGAGACCCTTCTGAAGAGTATGTAAGAAACATACTCAACATTCCGGATCATATCCGCGTTCTTTGCATCGTCACTTTAGGATACAAGGATGAGGACCGCAAGCCTTATGATTTGTCTAAAAACAAATGGGAAAAAATTCATATCGGACAATGGTAAGCAAAGAGACAACAGTTTCAATTATCGGTTCTGGCAATGTTGCAACCCACCTTGCTATTGCTTTGAAAGAGAAGGTGAATATTGTTCAAGTTTATAGCCACACCTTGAATAATGCCCGCTCTCTCGCTGCCAAAATTTCTGGAAAATGCTATTATTGCAACGATGTAAACGCCTTGCAAAAAACTGATATATTCATTGTTTCCATAAAAGACGACACCGTTATCAGTTTTTTAAATTCCGTTTCCGAAGAGTTGCACAGTTCCATTTGGGCACACACCTCTGGCAGTGTTGGAATGGACGCTTTTGAAAACTTCGGCAACAAGTACGGCGTTTTCTACCCTCTCCAAACATTCTCAAAGAATGTTGATTTGGAAATAGAGGACGTTCCTTTTCTTATAGAAGGTTCTGACAGCGAGACGCAAAGCACATTGGTTGCTCTTGCCGAATCCATTTCTAAGACAGTCCTAACAGCAGACAGTGACACACGAGCTAAGATACATCTTGCAGCAGTCTTTGCATGCAATTTCTCCAACTATATGTACACTATCTCGGAGGACATATTAAAAAAATACGATATCCCCTTCTCTATCCTCATCCCTTTAATCAAGGAAACGGTTAGAAAGGCTTCAGTCGTCTCTCCAAAAGATGCACAGACAGGACCTGCAGCAAGAGGTGATATGAAAATCATCAACAAGCATATCGACCTATTGGACTCAGAACCTGAAAAGAACATATACAAAATGATTTCGAAAGAAATAATGAATAGCAGAAAATAATATGAGTGGAATACTATATGATTTAACCAAGATAAAAGCATTTGCGTTCGATGTTGACGGAGTTCTTTCAGCGTCAACAATTCCCTTGCACCCGTCAGGCGAACCAATGCGAATGATAAATATCAAAGACGGCTACGCAATCCAGCTGGCTGTAAAGTTAGGCTATGACGTTGCCATCATTACTGGCGGCAATACCGAATCGGTAAGGAAACGCTTTGAAGGGCTTGGCGTTAAAGACCTTTATCTTGGAGCAAAAGTCAAACTGCCGATTTTTCACGAATGGCTTGAAAAGCGTGGCTTGCAGAAAGAAGAAGTTATTTTTATGGGCGATGACATTCCTGACTATGAAATAATGAAAGAGGTTGGTTTGCCAATATGCCCTAACGACGCATGTACGGAAATACGAAAGATTTCCAAATACATCTCCCCTTTTGACGGCGGAAGAGGCTGTGCAAGAGACGTTATAGAGCAGGTTCTCAAAGCTAAAGGTGATTGGTTAAAAGATAAAAAAGCATTTGGTTGGTGATATGTTAGACAAAGTAAAAAAATACGACATCATTTTGGCAAGCGGCTCTCCGAGAAGAAAGGAACTGCTCAATGGCCTTGAACTTGATTTCACTGTATGGTGCTTAAAGGATATTGACGAATCCTATCCAGCAGACCTCGACGCAAAAAAGGTTGCCGAATTTATCTCTGAAAAGAAAGCAATGGCTTACAAGCCGCAAATGAGCAATAATCAACTCATTATTACGGCTGACACTATTGTCGTTGTTGACGGAACAGTATTAGGCAAACCGTCAAGCATCGAAAACGCAAAAGAGATGTTGAGAAAATTATCAGGCAAAACGCATTCGGTGATTACTGGCGTTACAGTTCTTTCTTCTGAAAAACATATATCATTCTCTGCAGAAACAGAAGTAAAATTCGCTGATTTGCAAGAAGATGAAATTGATTTCTACGTCAATACATTCAAACCGCTTGACAAGGCAGGCGCGTATGGTATACAAGAATGGATTGGATATATTGGTATTGAAAATATCAAAGGAAGTTACTTTAACGTTATGGGACTACCAGTCCAAAGGCTTTACACAGCACTAAAAAACTGGTAACCGAATATTCTCATAAAAAGGAGCTGTCTCAAAATTTGAATTTGAAGCAGCCCCTTTTAGGTTTTATTACATCCCTTAATTTTTGGTTTATTTTACAAAACCGGTCTCAGTATCATAAAGGCCAGTATCAAGCAATCTCAATTTTGGTATTACTGGCAAAGCAATAAACGACAAAGTTGTAAAAGGGTCAATATTTGGATTAACGCCCAACTTATGCGCCTCTGCCTCCAAATTTGAGATCAAAGAAGCCATTGTTTCTGCATTTTCTACAGACATAAGTCCAAAAGCCTTCAAAGGTACCTCCCCAACAATCTTGCCTTTAGAAGCAATTACATAACCTCCTCCAATCTCTTTCAATCGATTGCAAGCAATCGCCATATCTTCTTCATTATCACCTGCACACACAACATTATGAGAATCATGGCTGACACTTGTAGCAACAGCACCATCCTTTATTCCATATCCATCCATAGCACAAACGGCTATATTTCCATTCTTTCCATATCTCTCAATAGTTGCAAGTCTTGTCAAATTCTTCCATTCTTCTCCTATAAGTTCCAGACGCAGTGTCAGCAACTGGCCATCAACAAGCCCCAAAGCGACATTCCTTAAATTTTCAGGCAAAGCAAAGTCTGCCGCAGTCAGATCTTTAAACTTAACGGTATTATTATATTGCTCAAGAACCTTATTTGCCTTTCCTGCTTCTAAGAGCTCTCCTTCTCGAGCAACCAACTTACCATTCTTGTACACATAATGAACTTTTGACGCATCCTCAGCTATAACAACATCTGCAATATAACCTTCCTTAATATCACCACGTCCAACCAAATTATAATATTTTGAAGGATTGAGAGACGACATCTTCGCAACATCTACCCATGAAAATCCCATATTCAATGCTATGCGTACAATATTTGAGATATGCCCTACAGCAGCGATCGTAGAAAGATGCATATCGTCAGTACAGAAAGCAAACTTATCCGTATTCAAATTAACATTCTTTACCACTGTCAGCAAAGCCTTTGCATTATGAGCGGCACTACCCTCTCTTATATAGATATTCATACCCTTTTCATAACGAGCAAGCATACCTTTCTCATCATAGCATTCATGATCATTGCTTATCCCAGCCGAAACATAACTATCAAGCATCCCTTCAGGCATTCCCGCTGTATGCCCATCAATAGTTTTACCCTTAAACAAGGTTATTTTATCCATAATCTCTTGATTGCGGTTAACGACATCACCAAAGTTCATAACCTCACCAAGGCCAACAATATCTTCCCTATTTAAGAACCTTTCCATATCCTTTGCAAGAAACTTGCCCGCTCCGTTGGTATCAAAAGGAGTTGCAGGAACACTTGATGGCACAACGGTAAACACGTCAATCGAAGCAGCCGCAGCCTCTTTTAAGAAAATATCAAGTCCTTCTCCACCCGCAACGTTGACGACCTCATGAGGGTCTGCGATGACAGATGTTGTTCCAAACGGCAGAACAGCCTCACCAAAAGCAGGAGGAAGGACCATACTTGACTCAATATGCACGTGAGAATCAATAAATCCGGCAACAACAACCTTACCAACGCAATCAATTACCTCACAACCGTCACTCGGAATGCTGTCGGCAATCGACACAATCTTTCCGTCTTTTAAAAGCACGTCACCAACACGTGCTACTCCAACCTCAGATTGGACAACCGTACCATTGTCTAACAACACACAATTTTCCCCAGAATTTCCCTGACAGGAAAAGGTTAATAGCAAAAACATCATACTTGCCATTAACAGCAAATTTTTCACTTTCATGTTTTAAAAATTAGATTTAAAAAAACAAAACGAGAGAAGAGCGTTGATACTCATCTCTCGTTGTAGTAGCGGGAGCAGGATTCGAACCTACGACCTCCAGGTTATGAGCCTGGCGAGCTACCTCTGCTCCATCCCGCGTTGTGATTTCGATTGCAA
>Dunbar_p1__coassemble_3133_pt1 | contig 6186 bp, 4 predicted proteins | sample Dunbar_p1__metabat2_high_PE_023 | metagenome-assembled genome bin Dunbar_p1 | reverse complement strand
ATATTGATATTAATTTTTCGAATAATACATATTAAATGTAACAAAAAACCAATAATAACCTTTCTTAATATTTCAATCTCACAACAAATGTCTTTTGAAGAATACCACAAACATATTACAAACCGTGAATAAAACAAAAGCAAAAAAACATTTTCTTTTTTACTTTTCCAATTCAGAAACACTCTTTTATATAATATAAGAGATATGCAAAAACAGGATCACAAACAAAAAATGTCCTTTTTATGGAGATTGCCTATTCATCTACCAAATCTCCCAATTTTTTAAATCTTATACCTGAGTTTTTCCCGCAAACGTAGGCCAATAGTTTGTTTCCGTTCTGCACGAGATTGTCAAGGAATAGCGGCTCTCCTTCGTTAAACGGCCCGCACTGATAAAAAATTCGATCCTTCTGAAGCAGCCGATTTTCGCATATTATCAATATTTAAAAGATATTCGAAGAACCTTTTTCTTCACTCAAAGTTACAACAAATAAAATGACTAATAATCCATAACTATTAATGGCTAATGTTTTTATGTAGCACAATAGGGAAGGACAAAGTAAATACCATTAGATTCATTACAAGAAGGGCAACTTGCAATCTCTGCAGGCTGCCCTCTTTAACAAATTACTTAATGCTTTCTATAATATTATCAAAGTCAAAATTTAGTATATATAAAAACTCATTCATTTTCTTCTTTATTTGGCATATCTCCAGCAACTTTAATCTTTGAAAGGAAATATGCCTGCGATTTGATTAGGTTTCTCGATTGCAGCACCATTGTCTTGGTTTCTGTAAGAATATTAAGGTATAAGATACTTGCCTTTGTACTCATATTTCCGTTCTCCAAACGGTGCAACTGATTTTTTATCGCTTCTGCAATAACACCAAACAATTCATCTCGCATTTCAAGAACCAAATCCAAATCAGAGAAATTCTTCTCCCTAAGCATCGTGTTGATCTTATTGAAAATATTGTCAACCCTGTCATTTACTTGCTTAAGGTCATAAATCTGCTCTTCAGTAAAACCTTTATGGTGGTTCTCAATATGCTCGTATGCCGGACGGGTGCAGTGAAGCAATGCCTTCGTAACTTCGGTCAGGTAGTCAACAACCTGAATATAGAAATGGGTAGTTTCAATATTCTGACCTTCCAACTGTCGCAAAGTTTTCATAATGTGATACTTTCTGTCGTTTGCCAAATGGTAAAGTTCATTTGACTGGTTTGTTGTCTCTTTTAGCAAACGGCGATTTTCCGTAAATAGAGCAACTAACATGTGATTATAGATACTTGAAATCTGCTCCATTGTTGTACAAACTTCTTGAGTACATGTATAAAGAGTATCTTCATCACTTTTATCCTTGCTAATTAAAGGCTTTTGAGAACTTTCTGACTTTTCTTTCTTTTTGAAGATCATATTATGGCAAAGGATATATCCGCAAAGCAAAACACACGCTGCCAAGGCAATCCAACCACCCCAAACAAGCAATATTGTCACTATAAATGAAAGAGTCACCGCTGCAAGACCGGTAAGGAACCAACCCATGATAACTACCATAACGCCGGTAATTCTATATACCGCACTGTCGCGACCCCATGCCCTATCGGCAAGAGAAGAACCCATGGCAACCATAAAGATTACATAAGTTGTTGACAAAGGAAGTTTTAAAGATGTTCCAAGACAGATAAGGCTTGATGCTGCCGTAAGGTTCACTACTGCACGGATATAGTCATAAGAAACTGTTTTATCTGCTTTTTCATCTGGCAAAAACCTGCTGTTCAACTTATCCTGTATCTTTTGTGGAATCACAGCATTATATGCTTTATTTAAAGTTATAGCCGCACTTACCAATGCTCTCGATATTTTAGAAGCCCCAAAACGCTCATCCTCATCATTTTGTGATGACAAATTCAACTGCGTTTCTGCAACCTTCATCGCATGCTTTGAGAAGAACAGGGTAACTGTCATAATAACACCACTGATAACCAGCAACCAAACATTAACGTGCGCCGGCTCTGCCAATTGGGTCATTAGCATATTTGTATCACCGCTCTCCATGGCCAAGCGGTAACTGTCGATACCAGCCATAGGAACGCCGATAAAGTTAACAAGGTCATTACCAGCAAAGGCAAGTGCCAAAGCAAATGTTCCGGATAGAATAGTAAATTTCATAATATTCGCTCCGGCTTTCTGCATTACCCACAATATTACTGTTGCAACCAACCAAATAACAAGAAGCGATACCATTATATGGTCATTAACCAGATGCGAAAATTCCGGGGTTATCAAACCCGAACTTTTCATACCCTTAAATATGGCAAAGTAAACAATACCTACAATAGAAATACCGCACCAAACGGCTCCATACCTCTTAAGGGACTTTGCATATTTAAATGAAAAAATAATTCTGGAGATGTACATCAAAATAGCACCTACAGTAAAAGAAATCACAACAGATGACAGAATTCCTGAAATAATAACCATTGCCTTGCCAGCATTGATAAACTGACCCAAATCAGCAAAAGTAAATTCAGGAGAATTCCAAATCTTGAAAGTCGCTACAGCCAATGCTGAACCAAGTAATTCAAAAACGAGGGAAACCGTTGTCGAAGTTGGCAATCCGAGTGAATTAAATGTATGAAGCAATATAACGTCAGTCAACATTATACCTACAAACAATATCATTATATCATTAAAGGTGAACATTCCAGGGTGAAAAACACCATTACGGGCTACTTCCATCATACCATTCGACGTTATAACGCCGAGCATTATACCGATAGCGGCCACACCTAAAATAACATTTCGCTTAGAACCTTGCTACCCAAGGCCGAATTAAGAAAATTCACAGCGTCATTGGATACTCCAACGACAAGGTCCAATACCGCCAAAACGACAAGGACAATAACAATTACTGTAAAAATAGGACTCATATCTTATATTTTTTTATTTATGCAATGAGAAAACAAACTCCAAGCCAGCAAATTTCCTGTTCATTGCCTGAATCTCCCCTTTATGGAAAGCAACTGCATTACGAACAATCGACAAACCTAGCCCTGTGCCTCCGTTCTTGCGGGAACGGCCTGCGTCAACACGATAAAATCGCTCAAAAATCTTGTCAAGATGCTTTTCTTCAACCCCTGCACCATTGTCATAAAATTCAAACCAATAGTAGTCTGACGTTTCCCTCGTCATTGTTATGAATATATCTCTACCTCCTGAATATGAAACTGCATTACTAACAAGATTACGGAAAATTGCATCTACCAGTTGACGGCTGCCTCTAATGACAACATTATCTGGCACCTCTATATTAATTCGCATACGTTTTTCTATAGAATAGCCATCAATTTCTTTGCTTATTTCCTTTATAACATCAAGTATATTAACCTCCGACAAAGGCAATGAATCCTTATCATCAGTTATACGTGTTATAAGAGTAACATCTGACAAAAGATTAGTAAGCCTTAGGGAATTTGCATAACCTGACTCCAGCAACTTCCGCCTAATTTTCTCATCAAGTTCATTAGACAACAATGTTTCAAAGCAACCACTAATCGCCTGAACAGGAGTTTTCAACTCGTGATTGATATTACATGTTAACTGATGCTTTATGCGTATCTTTTCCTTTTCCTCAAATAGCGCTTCATCTATACTTTTATCACGTTCTTTAGAAACACGCTTCAAATCAAGATACATTTTTACTATAACGGCAGAAACCTCCCCCAATTCATCTTTGGAAAAAACAGATACATCATAATCTTCGATATCACCCTTTTCAGCCTGCTCAGCAAAATGCTTGAGGCTCTTTACTTCCGAACCGATTCTCCCTAATGCAAAATATAGAATAATATTGACAATTCCTGCTATACCAAGAATTACCCAAATATATTCAAACTCACCACTCAGAATATTAGACAAGTTTAAATCGTAAGGTATCGCTGTTCTCACAATAACACCATCTCCCGCAGTCGCAGAATAGAAATATTCTTTCCTGTCAGATTCTGATATTCGCCGAACAGTAAACCCCCTACCCGTTTCAATAGCCCTCTGAATCTCTTGGCGATTACGGTGATTCGATAATTTTTCGAAGTTATTGTCAAAAATGACTGTTCCATCTGTTCTAACAAGTGTCACCCTAACTTTCTCATTAGGAATACACTCATTTATCAAGTTGGTATCTATTTTTCCTTCTGTTTTATACTCGTGAAGCAAAACACGATTATATGACTGCATTTCAGCATCAAGCAAACCGACCTTGTATTCATGCTCTCTAAGGTATTGAATTGATACAAACGCAAATACAAGCATCCATAAAAATATATTAACTATCAAAAACAACCTGTTTTGATAATTAAACAATTTCTTTAAACCCATAGCCATAACCTTGTCGCGTTACTATATTAGATTCATATTTTCCCAATTTTTTACGCAATCGATTAATGTTAACATCTATTGTTCTGTCAACGACGTAAACATTCTTTTCCCAGACACATTCAAAAATTTCCTCTCGCGAAAATATCTTATCTCGGTTAGTTAAGAAAAGATGCAACAAATCAAATTCTTTCTTAGTTAACGGAACTTCTGCCCCTTCAATAGAACAAACTTTTAACCTCAAGTCCAAAACCAAATCGCCAAAAGAGACTGTTTCACCTTGCTGTGTCCTCTTCAGCAAGCGGCGAACCCTCGCAACAAATTCCTGCATGGAAAACGGTTTACGGATATAATCATCCGCCCCTCTGTTAAAACCATCAACAAGTGGCTCATCACTTCCCAATGCAGTACAGACAATGATAGGCACTGATTCTGTTAATGGATTCTTGCGGACCTTGGATACAAGTTCAAGTCCACTCATTTCGCCCATCATTATATCGAAAACCATCAACGAATAGACACTCAAATCCATTTTTAGAGCCATTTCCGCTGAATATGCAACATCTACAGAATAACCTGCTATTTCAAGGTTGATTTTCATTAAATCGCATATCGACGACTCATCATCTACTACCAATATCCTTATTGAATTACTCATCATAAATCTTTTCACGGTGCAAAATTAAGCAACATATTCCTTACCCATGTAACAAACTTGTAACGATTTTTGTTACTGCAAAAAGGGATAAAACATTAACCGATGATTCAAAATATTTTATTAATAACAAAAAATGCGTACCTTTGCAATATAAAAGCACCCATAGTTCAATGGATAGAATATCGGATTCCGGTTCCGACGATTGGGGTTCGACTCCCCATGGGTGTACAAGAAAGGGGGTGTGTCAAAATAGATTTTTGACGCACCCCCTTTTAGGTGCATTATAATTGACAAACTGCAAGGCACTGAGAATGAAGCCGACAGGAGTTTGCTAACAGCAAATGACTGAGGTCGAATTTCGAAAGTAACGAAGCTGTTTGCAATTATAACACACCGCCTTTTACATTCATAAAACTTCCACATCATTATTAAACTCTGAATAAAATAAATAATCAAGCAAACTTGTTTACTTCCTCTCGGTTTGTATTACTTTGGCTTCGCCAAAGATAGACTGCGGTTCGGCAGAAAAAAACACAAAAACTTTCGTTTTTATTTTTTTCTGCTCTCACCTTGCACTATCTTTGCACACACAATGGAAAGACAAAAACATATTTGCGGAGTAAACTTCAATTATACCGTTGAAGGAGAGGGGAATCCGGTTATTATAATGCACGGATGGGGCTGTAACCATACAACTGTTGAAAGCATTAGCAATCACCTATCGCCCCACTTTAAGGTATATAATGTAGACTTCCCAGGCTTCGGAAAATCTTCAGAGCCAGAATCAGTTTGGGGCGTCAACGACTATGCTGTTCTCATGGAAAAGTTCTTCGCTGAAGAAAAAATAGAAAATCCTATTCTGTTGGGTCACTCTTTCGGGGGACGTATAGGAATCATCCTCGCCTCCCGTAACAAAACGCGAAAACTCATCTTAGTTGACGCGGCAGGCATCAAACCTCGCCGCTCAATGAAATATTATATTAAGGTATATTCTTATAAATTTGTAAAGCATATTCTGCCGCTCCTTTTCGGGAAGGTTAAGGGCGAGGAAATGCTCAACAAATACCGCAAGAAAGCAGGTTCAAGCGACTATAGCAGTGCTTCACCCAAGATGAGACAGATAATGAGCAAGGTTGTTAACGAAGACTTACGAC
>Dunbar_p1__coassemble_3103_pt1 | contig 6272 bp, 7 predicted proteins | sample Dunbar_p1__metabat2_high_PE_023 | metagenome-assembled genome bin Dunbar_p1 | reverse complement strand
GTTGACACATGCTACTGAGTCACCACCACCAACAAGTGAGAATGCACCCTTTTCTGTTGCTTCAACGATAGCATCAGCAATAGCGCGAGAACCTGCAGTAAAGTTATCAAATTCAAATACGCCAGCAGGACCGTTCCAAAGTATAGTCTTAGCGTCCTTGATAGCGTTTGCAAACAATTCACGAGTTTTTGGACCAGCATCAAGACCTTCCCAACCTTCTGGGATAGCATTAGCAGGCACTACTTGTGTATTTGCATCATTACTGAAATCATCAGCAGCAACGCAGTCGATACCTAATACCAAGTTAACACCTTTAGCCTTAGCTTTTTCCATAATTGCGAGAGCCAAATCCAACTTGTCATCTTCAACGATTGACTTACCGATGTGACCACCTTGTGCCTTTGCAAAAGTATATGTCATACCACCGCAAAGAATTAGGTTGTCAACTTTATCCATTAGGTTTTCGATAATACCGATCTTTGTAGAAACCTTTGAACCGCCCATAATTGCTGTAAACGGACGCTTGATATCGCTTAGAATATTGTTAACTGCAGTTACTTCTTTTTCCATCAAGTAACCAAGCATCTTGTTTTCTTTATCGAAACTGTCAGCGATAACTGCTGTTGAAGCGTGTTTGCGGTGAGCTGTACCGAAAGCATCGTTAACATAGCAGTCTGCATAACTTGCAAGAGTTTTTGCAAATTCCTTTTGACTTGCTTTCATTGCTTTCTTAGCTTCTTCATAAGCAGGATCTTCTTTATCAATACCTACGGGTTTACCCTCTTCTTCTGGATAGAAACGCAAGTTTTCGAGAAGAAGCACTTCGCCCGGTTTCAAAGCGGCTGCATCATCTGCTGCTTTTGCACAGTCAGGAGCAAACTTAACATCTGTTCCAAGAGCCTTAGCAACAGCATCCTTAATTTGACCAAGAGAGAATTTTGGATTTACTTTTCCTTTTGGCTTACCCATGTGAGACATAATAATTAGGCTACCGCCATCTGCCAAAATTTTCTTCAAAGTAGGAAGAGCACCTCTGATACGAGTATCGTCAGTTATATTTCCATTCTCATCCAAAGGCACGTTAAAGTCAACGCGCACAATCGCTTTTTTACCAGCAAAGTTATACTTATCGATTGTCATATTGAATATATTTAATTTGTTAAATATTATCTTGTATTCGTTTCCAAAGTTACTTATTTTTTCGCAAAGGAGAATAAGAAATTCACTAAAAATCAGATAATTTTTTTGCTTTTCAACAAATTCTCCATTTCTAACTGCAATTCCTTTGCCTTTACTCCTGCCACCTCTGCAAAGTCGGTATCATTAGAAGCATAAATAATACCTCTAGACGAGTTGACAAGCAAACCGCACTCATCTGTCATTCCGTATTTTGCAACTTCCTCAAGACTGCCACCTTGAGCACCAACACCTGGTACAAGCAAGAAGTGATTTGGAACAATTTTCCTTATTTCTTCAAACATTTTGCCTTGAGTTGCACCAACTACGAACATCAAGTTTCCTTCATTGCCCCACTCGCAGACTTTTCTCATTACCTTTTCAAAAAGAGGCATACCATTTTCATCAACAGTCAACTGAAAATCATGAGAACCTTTGTTTGAAGTCAATCCTAAAACAATAGTCCAGCAATCTTCATAAGACAAGAAAGGAGAAATACTGTCTTCCCCCATATATGGAGCAACAGTCAATCCATCAACCTTAACGTCTTCAAAGAAACACTGTGCATACATCTTTGAGGTGTTACCAATGTCACCACGTTTTGCATCAGCAATAATGAATACATCAGGATAGTTTTCACGAATATATTTCACTGTCTTCTCAAAAGCAATCCAGCCTTTAACTCCATAACATTCATAGAATGCAAGATTTGGCTTGTATGCAACAGCATATTGTGCTGTATTGTCAACAATCTGCTTGTTAAAATCAAAAATAGGGTCCTCACATTCAAGCAAATGGCTTGGCATTTTTTTCAAATCGGTATCAAGACCGACACAAAGGAAAGACTTTTTTGCCTTAATCGCTTCAATCAGATTCTGTCGATTCATCGCTATATTTTTTATAATTCAGTTTCTTTGAGCTTTTCCGCATTTTCAGCAATAATCAGATTGTCAATGCAATCTTGAATATCACCATCCATAAATGCGGCAAGGTTATATATTGTATAGTTTATTCTGTGATCTGTTATACGACCTTGCGGATAGTTATATGTTCTGATTTTAGCAGAACGGTCTCCTGTAGAAACCATTGTTTTACGCTTTGACGCTATATCATCAACATATTTCTGATGCTCTTTATCATAAATAAATGTACGCAAGCGAGCCAAGGCTCTTTCTTTATTCTTAGGCTGGTCACGAGTTTCAGTACACTCAATAAGAATTTCCTCAACGACACCAGTATTTGGGTTCTTCCAGTTATACCTCAAACGCACACCAGACTCAACTTTATTAACGTTCTGACCACCAGCACCACCAGAGCGGAAAGTATCCCACTTAATTTCACCCTCGTTAATTTCGACATCAAATGGCTCTGCTTCTGGAAGAACGGCTACCGATGCAGCAGAAGTATGAACTCGACCCTGAGTTTCTGTAGCAGGAACGCGCTGAACTCGATGCACACCTGATTCATATTTTAATGTACCATATACCTTCTCCCCAGTAACAGAACTGATAATTTCCTTATAACCTCCAGCAGAACCTTCGCTATAACTCATGACTTCGAGTTTCCAGCCCTTGGTTTCACAATATTTAGCATACATTCTAAAGAGATCACCAGCAAAAATTGCCGCTTCATCACCGCCTGTACCACCACGAATTTCAAGTATTACATTCTTATAATCTTCCGGGTCCTCTGGAATCAAAAGCAACTTAATCTCTTCTTCCATATCAGGCAATGCAGAAGTATTGGCATCCAAATCCTCTTTTGCCAATTCTCTCAAATCAGGATCGGACTCATTTTCAAGGACTTCTTTTGCTTCATCAATATCCTGAAGCATCTTCTTGTACTTTGCAGTTACTTTTGTAAGTTTCTCAAGATCCTTATATTCCTTTGTGAGTTTTACAAACCTTTTCATATCAGCGATTACAGAAGGGTCTGTAATCAACAAACTAACCTCCTCGAACCTGGCATCAATACCGTCAAGGCGTCTCAATAGCGGAGTTTCTGTCATATTGTTATTATTTATGCTACAAAAGTAATCTTTTGCCTATATTTCTTTGTTAATCAATATTTTAGATTCGCTTCTAAGAAATCAAGTAACAGAATAGCGAATTTTTTGCAAAAAAACCGCCCCAAAAGTGAGTTTTTCAGAGCGGTAAAAATCCGTTTTTGGGATTTAAAGATTTTACGTTGCAAAGTTACTATATATATAATAAGGTATAATAATTCCAATTACTAAAGAATGTTAACCATTTATAAACTGGCAATTATTATACCAATTAAAAAGGTTACCAATTCGGCAACCTTTCTTTTTTGCTTGTCTCCCGACAAACCTAAAACAAACTTTAAAACCTAACAATTTAAAAACCAAAATCTAAATTCCCTACACCACAAAGTTACTATATTTTTGATACATCTAAAAACTTCTATTCAACTTTCTGTTTTGCGTATTCTCGGATTGCTTCGATAATGAACGCAGAACGATTTGCCTGTTTTTCAAGAATTTGTTCAACGTCTTTAGGAATGCGTAAGGCAATGCTTTTGCTTGTTGTCTTTTTGCGTCCTGAGCCCTCTCGCTTCCCGCCCCATTTTTTTTCTTTGTCTGTCTCCATTTTTATTTGTATTTTTGTGGTGAAATCAAAACCGACTGGGCGGGTGGCAATGCCACCACTTTAATGCTTTTAGCAACCCTCGTTTGGATTAGAGAGCGATTTCGAAGCTTACTCTCATTTTCCAAATCCAAATAGAAATTCTGATTTTCATATCTGGTCGGTTTTGGTTTTCTTTCTACTTTAGGTGAGAAAGTTTAACCGTGCAATCATCTCTCTGATTGCAATACAAAGATAACATTTTTATTTGAAATAGCAAAACATAATCAAGAATAATTTTCAAAGCACGTTGTGCAATAAAGAAAACTCCGAAACTAATCGCTTCGGAGTTAACTGTCTTAAAGAGAATTTTTAATTAAACAAGATGTATTTGATATGATTAGACTAATCTCTTTTAGAGAATCGGCTAATATTGCCAGTTCATTAAACCGACACAAAGGTAACAATCATTTTACTAATATGCGATTTTTCAGCAATTTTTATTCGAGAATAAAAGCCCTTTGCACGGCTCAATGATGCAAAGGGCAATTGTACTTAAAATTAAGCGATATGAGCCTTATAACTTGTCGGCTGTGTCAAAATAAAGAGAGCGTTCCAATATAGAACGCTCTGGGCTACTGCGTAGCAAGTCGTCAAACAAAAACTAACACAAAGCCAATATCTGTGAGCCAATCAATTTTAGCCCTTTTACAATACGCTCCCTTTGTGCCGGTCTCGCTTTCTTAACCCCATTTGCATAATGCGATAACTGGCGTTGGTTGATGCCAGAAGCACGACTAATAACAGCAAGCGTTGTATAAGATACCGCATCGTGGATAAGCGCGGCTGTATCAAGTTCAAAATTCAATTCGTAATCACCACGTACAAGATATTCGGGGACATTGTCGCCGTCAGCAACGCACCCATTAATATGTAATTCAAGTGATTCCTTAAAGTCTTTTTTAAGAGAATCTAATGACTTGTTGGTTGCAACGACACTGCCCACTTGCTCATCATACCAGGCACACCCAAAATTATTCTCGGTCCAACTCACCTTGACTTGTAATATTTTCTTACCCATATCCATAAATCCTTTCTTTTTTTATAGCAGGGAGGCTTATCGCCACCCTGCTTGTTTCCAAATACTGTTCAATAAAAATTGGCTAAGCGTCTCGCTTGGTTTTCCTCTTACTGTTACTTTTCCTTTTTTAGTTGGATGTTTAAACTGCTGATGGTCGCCGTGTGTCGCAATTTTAACCCATCCATCTTCCTCAAGTATTTTTATCACTTCTCGAACTTTGTATTTTTTCATATTTGTTTTTGTTTGACAATACAAAGGTAGTAATTATAATACTATTATACAAATCATTAAGCAATTATTTTTCAAAAAATTAGAAGGTTTTTATTGCTACATCTGCTACAATTTTCTTGTGAATTTCAGTATGCCGAAGCCAATAAGGATGACGAGTATCACCAGGGCAAAGCCACCGATGTTCATCATTATCTTTTCTCTCAACTTCAATGGTCGCTCAATTTCTATTACCTTTGTTATTGTGTCGGTTTGCTCCTTGTAGATTGTGTCTATTCGGTTGCGGTATCGCTCTATGTACTTGTAACGCACCTCTCGAATGGTGTCACCTTTTATCAGTTGAACAATGCTATCTCGCTGGATAAACGTATCAGTCCGCTCCTTGGTGATGTAGATGCTGTCTCGCTGGGTGTTGGTTATCGGCACATAGCGAGTGCTTGTGCAACTCGCCAGAGCCAATAATACTATAAATATGGGTATTAATGCTTTCATAACTTCGCCAAATCTGATTTCTGCACGTCGAAAGACGGGCAATCCTTAGCGGCGAACTCATTGTGTCCGTGAACGCTTGCTGACGGATATTTGCGTTTGAGATTTGCCACAAGGTTACGCAAGGCGACCTTTTGTGCTTCCGTGCGTGTGTCCTTTGCCGTCTTGCCGTCTTTCGCCACACCGCCTATATAACATACTCCAATGGAGTTAGCGTTGTGTCCTAAACAATGAGCACCCACCTTGCTTTCGTTCCTGCCGATGTGGACCGAGCCGTCAAGATAGACTACATAGTGATAGCCGATTTCGGAGAAGCCTCGTTGCTTGTGCCACGCTTCGATGTCGGCTGTGGTGACGTTTCTACCCTCGGGCGTTGCCGAGCAGTGAATGATGATTTCGTTGATTGTTCTCATAATGATTAATCTTTAAATTCTGGCAATAAATACTGAATGTTCAATGCACATCGGTGCATTATTTCTCTTGCTTCGTCTTCGCTGACGCGGATTGGTCGAGTAAACTCGCAGAAGATAGAGCCAACCCAGTCGTGTGTGGTGTCGTTTAGTCGCTTGATGACTGCTGACTGACAGCCATAACTTGAAAGGATTGATTTTGCATACCTATCTTTAACTTGGTCATCGATGTCGGTGATGTACATAAATGGAAAATATAAAGTCGCTTGACCCACTATTATAAAAGTCACCTGACCCACCTTT
>Dunbar_p1__coassemble_2930_pt1 | contig 6786 bp, 8 predicted proteins | sample Dunbar_p1__metabat2_high_PE_023 | metagenome-assembled genome bin Dunbar_p1 | reverse complement strand
TTTAAATACTGGGGGGGGGGTGAAAAATTTTATCTTACTTTGTAAAAAATTCAATTATATGAAAAAATTATATGTTTTATTGGCAACTTTAATGCTACTTAAGTGTTTTTCTTCATCTGCTAGTACAGCAGACGAGCAAGTAGGAACTCTTCTAAACCAGTCAAAATGGTTCGAATTAAAAAAAGAGTTCCCCAAAATTGAAAGTTCTATGGAATATGACTTTCTAAAACTCATGTCAAAATCTATTTCAACCGTCCTGAAGACGTTCGAAACAATATAAATGCCCTTCTTTCAAAGCACCAAAATGAAATTGGTGTAGCAAATTCACTAAATATGGTGTTACTACTGGCAAAATGTGAGGGAGAACAGGGCAATTACAATACAGCGACAGAAATAACTGAAAGCCTTCTTGCCCAATCTGCCAATATGGACAGTTCTACAATTAATGGGATAACCGCCATATACAATCATTACAATGATTTCCGCAACACTCCAGCGCCAAGCATAGAAATGGACAGTAGCAAAGATGCTATAATTCCTATGGAAATAACAAAAGTTACTCTTCCAATAGAAATAGAGCCAAAAGGCTGGCGCGGGCATCAAATACTTGTGCCTGTAACTATAAAAAATAAAAGTTATAAATTTATCTTCGATACTGGAGCATCAACAAGTGCAATGTCTGAAAAATTAGCAAAAGAGACTGGTGTTATAATCAAGAATGACTCTATTTTAATAAATTCTTTCCATAAAAACGCTAAGTTCGGCAAAATGGGAATCCTTGAAGATATGCAAATCGGCGACATCAAATTCAGGAACTCCATAATGTGCATACTTCCTGAAAACAAAATGAATTCCGTAATGAAAATCGATGCTATCCTTGGAATGGACTTTATCAGACTGATTAAAGAAATTCAAATTCTACCAAAAGATAAGATTATTCGCATTCCTACAAAAACAACTCCAATTCCTAAAGAAGGGAGCAATATGCTTATTGACGACAATTCATTAATTGTACGAACATATATAAATGACATTGCAACCGATTTGCTATTTGACACAGGTTGCGCAACTGCCGGACTGAATTACGTCTATTATAACGAAAACAAAAGCAGAATAGACAGCATAGGCATAAAAGTAAAGCAAACAGGTGGAGGTTTCAACACTATCGAAACTAAAGAAGTGATAAAAATTCCAAAACAAGCCCTCAAAATTGGAAACAAAACACTCGATCTTTATGACTTAGGCGTCGAAACTGAGAAAAGTTACTTTATTAAAGAAAACACAAAGGGTATAATAGGCATGGATATAATAGCAAACTATGATTGCGTTACTATAAACTTAAAAGATATGTTCATCTCTATAAATTAGAGAAACCTTAAAAAATACACCTATATTAATAAGGCTAAAAAGCAAGTAGAGTGCGGTTATATATATTTTACCCCACTCTACTTGCTTTAAACTTGTAAAAAGTAATTTTTTGTAGTAAGTTTGTAACATTAAATAAACGTTATGAAATCTAAATTTGTTATATATCAAGTTCTACCGCGTTTGTTCTCAAACACGCAAGAATACTGCAAGCCACACGGCTCTATAGAAGAGAATGGCGTAGGCAAACTAAATGACTTTACCGATACCGTTCTAAAATCAATATCTGATTTAGGTGCCACCCATATCTGGTATACCGGCGTTATCGAACACGCAACACAGACCGACTACAGCAAGTTCGGAATACGCAAGGACAACCCATATATAGTCAAAGGCAAAGCAGGTTCCCCATACGCAATCAAGGATTATTATGATATTGACCCAGACCTCGCCACTTCCGTTCCCGACAGAATGAAAGAATTTGAGGAACTGATCGAACGAACTCACAAAAACGGCTTGAAAGTTATCATTGACTTCGTTCCAAACCACGTTGCACGCCAATATCACTCTGACGCAGCGCCAACTGGCATAGAAGATTTCAGTGCTCACGATGATACAAGCGTTTTTTTCGCTCCCAACAACAACTTCTACTACATTCCACGACAAAAATTCTCACCACATATCAACCTTGGCAGTGGTGATGATGCATACGTAGAATTTCCCGCAAAGGCATCTGGCAACGATTGTTTTCACGCTTTTCCAAACCAATACGACTGGTACGAAACTGTTAAACTAAATTACGGCATTGACCACGGAAACGGTTCAACTCACTTCTCCCCTATTCCAGACACTTGGTTCAAGATGCTTCACATCCTCCGTTTCTGGGCTTCAAAAGGGGTTGACGGCTTCCGTTGCGATATGGCACACATGGTTCCCACCGAGTTCTGGCGTTGGGCTATAAAATCCGTAAAAGAAAAATATCCGGAAATCATTTTCATTGCAGAACTATACGATGTTTCAATATACCGCGACTATATATATCGTGCAGGTTTCGACTTCCTATATGACAAAGTTAACCTATACGACACACTGCGCGGCATTCAATGCTGTAATATCTCTGCAGCCCAACTAACAAACTGCTGGCAGACGGTTGACGGCATTGCAAACCACATGCTAAACTTCCTCGAAAACCACGACGAACAGCGATTCGCATCAAAAGAATATGCAGGCAGCGCAGAACTCGCAATTCCTTCATTAGTTGTTGCCTCAACCATCAGCACAGGTCCAACAATGATTTACTTCGGTCAGGAACTCGGGGAAAAAGGGCAAGATGCAGAAGGGTTCAGCGGACTTGACGGAAGAACATCGATTTTTGACTACTGGAGCGTTCCAACTGTCAGGAGATGGTATAACAACGGCAAATGCAACAACGATAAACTCACCGTCAGCGAACAGAAACTGCGCGAAACCTACAGCAAAATTCTAAAACTATCTACAAAAGAAAACGCAATTGCTAAAGGTTCGTTTTTTGACATTATGTACGTCAACTACACCAACCCGACAATAAACCCTCACAATATTTATGCATATTTGAGATGCTATGAGTCGGAAATCATCGTTGTTGCGGTAAATTTCTCTGGGAACAGATACCTTTGCGACCTTGCAATACCACAGCATGCATTCGACATATTAGGCATTTCTCAAGGAACATACCCAGCGACAGAATTACTCACAGGAAAACGAGGCAAGAAGATGCTTACAGCAACCGACCCCTTTAGCATTGAATTAGAGGGAAATAACGCAGCATTGTGGAAAATCAAGCTGCCAACAAAAAAGACAACAAAAAATTTAAAATAAAAATTATCGCGAAAAGTCATAGTCATTTAGTTTTATTTAGTTACTTTTGCAAAAAATTTCTGCCTAAGTTATGAATAATAATTTACCTCCTTTCAAAGTCTTCTCAGGAACTAAATCACAGTACCTGGCTGAAGCGATTTGTGCCGAACTCGGCGTAGAACTTGGAAAAATGAACATTCAACATTTCGCAGACGGCGAATTTGAAGTGTCATTTGAAGAATCAATTCGTGGTTGCGAAGTATTCCTCGTTCAATCAACATTCCCGAATACCGACAACTTGATGGAATTGTTATTGATGATTGATGCAGCAAAAAGAGCATCTGCAAAATCTGTCATTGCAGTAATCCCTTACTTCGGATGGGCTAGGCAAGACAGAAAAGACAAACCACGCGTTTCTATTGCAGCAAAATTGGTAGCAGACTTGCTAAGCACAGCAGGCATCGACCGTCTAATCACAATGGACTTGCACGCTGACCAAATTCAAGGATTCTTCAACGTCCCTGTTGACCACCTCTACGCTTCATCTATCTTCATTCCGTACATTCAATCACTAAACCTCGAAGACCTTGTGATTGCAACTCCGGATGTTGGTGGTGCTAAGAGAGCAAACAGTTATGCTAAATACCTCAACGTTCCTTTGGTACTTTGCCACAAGCAAAGAGCAAAAGCAAACGTTGTTGAAAACATGACCGTTATCGGCGAAGTAGAAGGAAAAGACGTTATCCTTATCGATGATATGGTTGATACTGCCGGAACAATTACAAAAGCAGCAGACCTTATGAAATCAAAGGGAGCAAAATCAGTACGCGCATTGGCATCACACGCAATTATGAGCGACCCTGCATCTCAAAGAGTTGATGACTGTGCTTTAACTGAAATCATATTCTCAAACAGTATTCCATTTGAAAAAGAATGCAAAAAGGCTACAATTCTTACAATTGCACCTCTCTTTGCCGACACAATCCGTCGCGTTCACGAATATGAATCAATCAGTTCTCAATATTTGATTAAATAATAAATCAAACATACACTAAAAATGGTGAGCCAGATTATTGACTCACCATTTTTGTTTTTCAGGTCTAAAAAAGCAAATGGCTACACTTTCTTGTCAAACAAGGGTTCCCACCATACTATGTGATTATCTGTCTTGTTCATGTGTGATTCTGATAAATTAATCTACTTCAAATGGCTGATGTAATCGCTCTCTTTCTCAAAAACGTGCACATTTTTATCTACTATACCATTAGCATTTATGCTATCCATATCTACAACCAAATAGTAGAGAATATCCGATTTTTCACCATCGAAATTCTTTGAGATAAGGTATCTGTCATTCCACAAAATACTCTTTGGAAAACCAGGCGAAAAACCGCCATAATACCCTAACCTTGCGTCTTGTGTATAAAACAACCCAGCCAATTCTTTTCCATCTTTATTAGCCATAGTTTTTACAAGATAAAACGAGTATCGCCAACTTGTCTTTTATAAGACAAATGGCGTCTTCTTTTGATAGTGTATTTTTTATTGTTTTCTGAACTTTAAAGTCTATTATATTGAACTCGCAACCGCCTGGGTCAACGTATCTCAGCGGGTTAGCGGCGCAGTAGAGGTATGGGGACAGGTGCGGATATTTGTCGGCGTATGGGTCCTGCTGGTAGAAGTGCGGGATGGGCAACTGCAACTGCCGCGCGTGGAAGTCGTAGTGGTTAATACCTCCGATGCGGTCAAGTTCCTTGCCTCCAAACTTGTACGGCTGAACGCTTTTTGAAACACCGACCATAAGCATTCCATACGGATAGTAGTCGTTCCGCTCAACGACACGCCCTGCTCCGTCGAGAACAGTGCGGACACTGCCGCGGCTATCTTTCTGATAATGATAGTAGTTTCCATCTCTGTCTATATAGCCTGTCGGGGTGAGGATATATTCAAGGGTATCGTTGCGATAGACGAAGTGGTCTATGTATTTCCGCTTAAGCACGGTCTTGTACGCCGCTGACGGAACCGGCTTGCCTGCCAGCGACGCTGATGCGGACGATATGCGGTGAGTTACCTCCATACGCCTGCCTTCGCCGTCGTTGCGGTAGGTCATCTCTCCGCCTCTGTCAAACTTGATTAGCCGAGGCAGGTTGTGGCGGTCATAACTGATGCTGATGCCCCTGTCGGGGTCGTAACTCAGACTGCCATTGGCATTGTACTGGTAGTCCCCGTCGCTGCCGTAAGCAATTTTACTGAAATCAAGTCCTCCATAATGCCCCAAATCGTTATTTGCATCACTAACTTGCTTAATATGGTTGCCTGTATATGATATTGTCAAGTCATCAATATCTCCATAAAGCGGATTCCCGTTATAAGAGTACATAAATCCCTGACGCTTGATATGGGTCGGATTGCTGTTCTTGTCGTAGCGGTATTCTGTACCGTAATTGCCTGTGCCGTCATATTTTGCGGAAACAAGGCGGTTCATACCGTCATATCGATATGTGTATTTTCTCTGCTCTCCGCCGTTATCCCATGTCTCGCTCGAGATGTTGCCGTTATAATTCCCTCCTTCGGCGTAGCCTGCCGCCATGCTGAATGTGGGCACGGTGGCGGTTCTGTCCGCTCGTTTCGTAAGTCTCCGAGAGTTCTTCCTCTGTAAGGTTCATTTCCTTACCGAGGTCTTCGCTTACTTGCGATATATTCCTGACTTTGCCATCTCCCATAAGTTTGAGGAAAGGGTAAAGATATTGTTGAAATGGTGGTATCATTATAACACTTATAATAGGCCTTGAACCAAATTGAGTTGTTCGTTATCCAATTCTATCAAAGTAGCTTTGAGAGAATTAATTTCATTTGCCAACGATTCAATTTGGTTCATAACTTCGTTTTGTAGATTGATAGGAACTACTGGAATGGAGATGGCTTCAATCCTATCTATTGAAGCACGATAAGACCTGTTAAAGCCAAGTTCTTGCCCAATTTCCTTTAAACAGAGAGCCACATAGTGAGGGTTGAAATCATCTGATAAAACTTGTAATACGCCGCAATGGTCGGTAGGGTTGAACTTAATATTTTGAGGTATATAGTTAACCATCCAATCACCATCAATACCCCAAAGGACCGAAGGACGTGAGAATTCAGAAAGAATACTCGATTCCATATAGCCAAATGGTGAGAATACATTTGCGCTATAAACTGGATATTCCCCTGAGGACGATAGTTGTTTTGTAAGAACCCGCCTGCCTATCATAAGTCTAAAGTGTTGTTTATCCGATAGTTGCACCCCCCCCATTTGGGCTACTTTGAGTCTATTGAACAGCTGTTGAATTTGAGCTTCGTAATCTTCTATATCCATACGAACAGTATTAAATTTTTCATCAATAGTCTCACATTCTTTAATGATTCTCTTTTGAATATTAATCGGGGGAATCGGAATTAACACCTCATTCTTTAAGAATGTGGTGTTTACACTTTTCCCAAAGGATTTTGAATCAACATTTTTTAAATCTATCACTTTTGCCTTAAAAGGATAGAATAAATATTTTGATTCTAACTGCGAAGCATTTCGCGGTATGATAGCAGCAA
>Dunbar_p1__coassemble_2349_pt1 | contig 10002 bp, 9 predicted proteins | sample Dunbar_p1__metabat2_high_PE_023 | metagenome-assembled genome bin Dunbar_p1 | reverse complement strand
TAATAATTGGTATAAACGAATAAAATCTTTATTTTTGCAGAGTTAATAATTTGAATTATGCATATTAATAAAATATTAGAAGCAACGATACGCAAGAATTGGGAAGAACTCTCAATGTCAGATTTTAATGGAATCTCGTTGCAATATAGAGATGTTGCCCGAAAAGTGGCGAAATTGCATTTGTTGTTTGAGCATGCAGGCGTCAAGCACGGCGATAAAGTTGCGTTGTGTGGGAAAAACAGTACCCAGTGGTCTGTTGCATTTATAGGCGTGTTAACATACGGAGCAGTTCCTGTCCCTGTTTTGCATGAGTTTAAGCCAGACAATATTCACCATATTGTAAATCATTCAGATGCAAAGTTATTCTTTGTTGATGCTTCAATATGGGAAAATCTCGATGCAGAGAATATGAAAGGCATTTGTGGTGCATTGCGAATTAAAGACTATAGTCTTCTTTTTTCAAGAAATGAAGAGTTGACAGAAGCACGCAAGACATTAAATGCGTTGTTTGGCAAGCGTTATCCAGAGAGATTTACTCAAGAAGACGTTATCTATCCAGAATTTGATGAAAATGCTCTTGCTGTTATAAATTATACCTCAGGTTCTACAGGCTTTTCAAAGGGCGTTATGGTTCCTTATCGTGCTTTGCGTTCCAATATTGAGTTTGCTTTGAATAAATTGAAGTTTCTTGGACCTGGTGACGGAATCATTTGTATGCTTCCTCTTGCTCACATGTATGGTCTTTCTATAGAGATGCTCCATTCTTTTGCGAGGGGATGCCATATACATTTCCTTACAAGAGTGCCATCGCCTAAGATTATCATTGAAGCATTTGCGAAAGTTAAGCCAAGACTTATCATTGCAGTTCCCTTGATTCTTGAAAAGATAATCAAGACAAAGGTATTCCCATTGTTGGAGAAGCCTCACATGAAACTGCTTATGACAATGCCGTTTGTCAATGACCACTTGCTTCATAAGATAAAGGAGAAACTAGATGAGACATTTGGTGGCAGACTGTTTGAAATTATTATAGGTGGTGCTGCATTGAATAAAGATGTTGAGAAATTCCTCCGTAGGATTGAATTTCCATATACCGTAGGTTATGGAATGACAGAATGTGCTCCATTGATTTCCTATGCTGGTCATGAGATTAACAGAACAGGTTCGTGTGGGCGCGTTGTTGACAATATGGAAGCCGTTGTTGAATCTTCTGACCCTGCAACAGTTGTTGGAGAATTGAAGGTTAGAGGTGATAACGTTATGCTTGGTTATTACAAAAATGATGAGGCAACAGCAGAGGCGTTGAGAGGCGGCTGGTTATATACCGGTGACCTTTGTAATATAGATGAAGATGGATTTATCTATATCAAGGGTAGAAATAAAAACTTGATTCTTGGACCTTCTGGACAAAATATTTATCCAGAGGAAATTGAACAGAAGTTGAATAATATGCCATACGTTTGCGAGTCAATCGTTATCGAAGAGGCCGGCAGACTTGTTGCTTTGATTTATCCTGATTTTGAGAACCTTGAGAAGCAGGGCGTTATTGCAGAAACGCAAATTCAAAAGATTATGAATGAAAATATTACGGCGTTAAATAAGGATTTGCCAGCGTATTCGCATATTAACAGTATCAAGCTTTATAACGAAGAGTTTGAAAAGACACCGAAACGCTCAATCAAGCGATTCCTCTATCAGCATAAGCAGTAGAACTATTTCTACGAATATACAAAAACCTGCAGTGTTGGCTTTTTATTGGAGTGGCTTTCATTGCAGGTTTTGCTTTTGTTTATGCTTTTTTTGTGTTCATTGCTCGAATTGCATTAAGTATGGCTATTATCATAACGCCTACATCAGCAAAAATAGCAAGCCACATGTTTACTAATCCAAAAACTCCGAGTAATAGGCATAATCCTTTAACACCCAGTGCTAGTACTATATTTTCTTTAACTATTCTCAAGCATTTCTTGGAAATTCTTATAGCCTTTCCAACCTTTAGTGGATTATCGTCCATTAGAACGATGTCTGATGCTTCAATGGCAGCGTCGCTGCCTATTGCACCCATTGCAATTCCTATATCAGCTCTTGATAGAACAGGTGCGTCGTTAATACCATCTCCGACAAAAGCAACTGTGCTGCCAGTGTTATTGTTGCTGATTATTTCTTCAAGTTTGTCAACCTTGTCGGTTGGAAGGAGTTCGCTGTAAACTTTATCGATTCCAATCTGTTTTGCAATATCTTCAGCAGTGTGTCTTGAATCACCTGTGAGCATAATTGTTTTGAAAATGCCAGTCTTATGCAGATCTGTTATGGCTTCTTTAGAAGATGATTTTATGACATCTCCCAATACGATATGCCCTGCATAATTCCGGTCAATTGCAAGATGTACGACAGTTTTTGCATCTTTGCAGGAGCAATGGAGAATACCCATTGATTTCATCAGTTTTTCGTTGCCCGCAGCGATTTCCCTTCCGTCAATAATTGCAATAATACCTTTCCCGCTTATTTCTTTTATGCTGCTAATCCGCTTTCTGTCAATTGCTTTACCATAAGCATGTCGCAATGATTTTGCAATAGGGTGTGATGACGAAGATTCTGCTAAGGCCGCATATTCTAAGAGCAGTTCTTTATGGCTTTCTGCATTTTCATCATTATGGTTATGGTATGCGTTAACTTCAAATACGCCTTTTGTTAAAGTGCCTGTTTTGTCAAAAATAACAGTTTTTACTTTCGACAGGCTCTCAAGAATATTTGCCCCTTTTATTAGAATACCCTCTTTACTTGCGCCACCAATGCCTGCAAAAAATGATAATGGAACGCTGATAACCAAGGCACAAGGGCAACTGATAACGAGGAAAACCAATGCACGGTGTAGCCACGGTTCGAAGGTTGTAAAATCAAATGGAGTTGCAGATAGCAGAATATTTGTTATAGGAGGAATTAAAGCAAGTGACAATGCTCCGTAGCAAACGGCGGGTGTGTAGTATCGGGCAAATTTAGCAATGAAATTTTCTGATTTTGATTTTCGTGATGCAGAGTCTTCAACCAGTTCGAGTATTTTTGATACAGTTGATTCTCCAAATTCCTTTGTTGTTCTAACCTTTAGTACACCGGATAAGTTAATGCTTCCGCTCATTACTTCTTCTCCTGCACTAACATCACGGGGTATGGATTCCCCGGTTAGAGCAGAAGTATTGAGAGAAGAATCTCCAGCAATAATGACTCCGTCAATAGGTATTCTTTCTCCCGGTTGAATTATTATTGTTTGCCCAATTCCTACATTTTCAGGATCCGTTTTGACAATTTTTCCATCTTGCTCAATATTGGCGTAATCTGGCCGTATATCTATCAGAGAGGCAATATTGCGACGGCTTTTGCCAACGGCATAACTTTGGAAAAATTCTCCTATTTGATAGAATAGCATTACGGCAACGGCTTCTGTATAGTCTCCATTTTTTTCGTAAATTGCAAGTGCAAATGCACCAATGGTTGCAATCGTCATTAGGAAGTTTTCATCAAAGATTCTTCCGTGAAAGATTCCGAGTATTGCTTTCTTTACAATGTTATAGCCTATAAAAAGGTAGATTGCAAGGAAAAGACATAAACGTAGCCAGCCTGTAATGTCTATAAATTGCATTGCTATTGTTGCTATAGATGTAATTGCAATTGTTGTAAGAACTTTTTTTTGTTTTTTGTTCATTATAAGAATAGCGAGTAGTTATACTTGTGGGTGTAAATCGTTGATTGATAATGAAATTTATATAATTTCGAAATCTGGTTCTATTCTTTTGGCTATTTTTAATATTTCAGCCATAACTATTTCAGAATTAGCACTTTCTTCAAAGGTTATTTTCATCTTCTGTGTCATAAAAGAAATTGAAATGTTAGTAACTCCATTAACTTTCTTGGCAGCCTCTTCTATTAGATTTGCACAGTTTGCGCAATCAACTTCTATTTTAAATGTTTTGTTCATAATGTTATAATTTTTATTTAATTCTGATGCAAAGGTAATATTAGATTTATGCAACCTGTTTGCAAATATACCGGAAGCTAAGTATTGATAGTGTATAGCAACATCCGGCATAAACACACTTTAAAACTTCGTTTTCAGTTTGTATCTGCACTCGCCTTTCACTATCTTTGTATAAGATAGGATGCTGCTCGGCATTGTCAAGTCGAAAACGGTGTTTTCACTTGCCACTGCACTCACCTTTCACTATCTTTGTAACATATTGTATTTAGTTTAGATTTGTATTATGGATCGTGTTTTGGTTGAAAATATTCTGATAGGGAAAGGGGTAAAGCCTACTCCTAATAGAATTCTTGTATTGAATGAATTGATACAGACTGTTAATCCTGTTAGCCTTGCAGATTTGGAGGAAATGCTCGATTATTCTGTCGATAAAGCAAGTATATTTCGAGTCCTTGAACTTTTTGCTGAAAAAGAAGTTGTTCATGTAATTGAAGATGGAAGCCGCTCATTAAAATATGAGATGTGTCAGAGTCATAATCATCATAGTATTTCAGACCAGCATGTGCATTTTTATTGTGAGAAATGTGGAAAAATATATTGTTTCAAAACGGAAACAGTGCCATTGGCAAATATGCCAGAAGGATTTATTCCTCATTCAGTTAACTATATGATAAAAGGATTGTGCCCAGAGTGTAAGGATCTTGCTTAATCGGTTTATTAGGCAATGCTCGATTAGCCGACATATATTAATTTATAATGGATAAGTTGTGCTTTAAGTTAAATTGTTATAAGTGTTGAATGTTTTAACTTTTTCTAAGCCAAAAGTTTTAGATGGCAAATGGACAATTCAATAATTTTTTCTAAATTTGTATCTTTAGAAAAAAGAGATATATGGATATTGTTAAAGTTAAAATAATAAATAAATCGGAGAATCCGTTGCCACAGTATAGTACTAAAAGTTCAGCAGGAATGGATTTGCGTGCAAATTTGTCTGAATCAGTTTTACTTAAGCCACTTGAGCGTAAATTAATACCAACAGGAATCTTTATTGAATTACCTGATGGGTATGAATGCCAGATTCGTCCGCGTAGTGGACTTGCTTTGAAAAGCGGAATAACGGTGCTTAATACACCAGGAACAATTGATGCGGATTATAGAGGAGAGATAGGCATAATTCTTGTAAATTTATCGTCAGAACCTTTTGTGGTTAATAATGGTGACAGGATTTGCCAAATGGTTGTTGCGCGCCATTCAACAGTTGAATGGGAGTCGGTTGAGGTTTTGGAAGAAAGTGAACGCAGTTCAGGAGGCTTTGGCCATACTGGTATAAAATAAAATCTTTATGAAAAGGACATTGTTTATTGTCGCATTTCTCTTTTCTTTGTTTGGACTTGGAGAGGCTTTTGCCGAAAGAGCCCACAATGTTAGCGATATAGACAAGAGAAAGGCTGAATACATTTATATGCATGCTGCAGTAAAACTTGTTGAGGAAGATTTTTCTTCGTTCAGGGATTTGATAAAACGGGCTTATGAGTTAGACCCTCAAAATAAAGCGATTTCTTATCAATATGGTTATTCGGAATTGCTTACTCAGAATCAGACTCGAAAAAATGCCATTGACGGCTTGAGGCTAATGAAAAAATTCGTTGACGCATATCCTGAGAATTTCTATGAGAATTTTATATATGCGCACGCATGCAGTCAGATTGCGGAAACAGATGAAGCGATACGCATTTGGGAGCGCCTTTTACGCGAATTTCCCAATAGGGTTACTTTATATCAGTTACTTTCTGACGGATATGCGGGAAAAGGAGAATATGATAAAGCCATTGCTGCCCTTGATTCAATTGAAAAAACAGAAGGTCCATCAAATGAGGTGTCAATACGTAAAATTGGTTATTTGCTTGCAAAAAAGGATACTGTCTCTGCTATTTCAGAAGGTAAGCGGGTTCTTGAAGTTACAAATAACGGATTCTTCGGTAATGTCCTTATGGGGGATATATTTATGCAGTTAGAAAAGCCTGATAGTTCTATGGTCTATTACGACAAGGCTCAGACAATAGAACCGAACAACGGTTATATTTTTCTATCAAAAGCAAATGTTGCCAGAAAACTCGGTGATGCAGAAGGTTATGAGAATGAGATAAAATCGGCAATTGTAAACAAAGAGGTTGATGTCAATACAAAATTGCGCATCCTAACTTCATATATAGCGAAGACAATAGAGGATAACGATACAACATCAAGCACAATTGAAATGTTTAACAAGGTTGTTGAGCAGCATCCGCATGAGGCAGAAGTGAGAAAATTATATACTGATTATTTGTCATATATAAAAGATTATCCAGGCGCTACTGAGCAGTTATCGTTTGCTCTTGACATTAATCCAGCCGATGATAAAGGATGGAAACGACTGTTATGGCTATTGATTTATCAGAAGAAGTATGATGAATGTATTGCAACTGCAGAAAAGGCTCTTTCTTATTTGCCTGACGATGCTGAAATATATCAGATATTGGCAGTTCCATATTATAGCAAGGAAGATTATATTAAGAGTAACGAATTGTTGGAGAAAGCAATAGAAAAGGATAAAGAGGTTGGCGCTTTGTCATTGTCAGAAGTGTATTCTTCGATGGCAGAGAATTATAACCAGCTTGGTGATAAGCAGAAAACTTATGATTATTATGAGAAGGCAATAGAATTGTCGCCAGATAATATACTCGCTAAGAATAACTATGCTTATACACTTTGTGTTAATGGCGATAACTTAGGCCGAGCAGAGCGTTTGTCAAAAGAGGTTATTGATGCCAATTCTGATAATGAGTCTTATCTTGACACTTATGCATGGATTTGCTTTAAGATGAAGGATTACAAGAAGGCATTGGAGTACATTGAGAAGACTATTGAGGTTACAGAAGAGGTTTCCGCTGTCTTGTATGAACACTATGGCGATATTCTTTTTATGAACGGAGAACCTATGAAGGCATTGGAGCAATGGAAGAAGGCTTTGGAATTAGACCCGAATTCCGAAATGCTGAAAAAAAAGGTGAAAAATAAAACTTATTTCTATGAATAGGTATTTTATTAGAATATTTGTTATTGTCGTTATTGCTGTTTTTACTTTTTCCTGTAAGACAGCAAAACTTTCCGATTCTGATAAATATGAATCTAAGGCTGTTTTTACTCCTAAGACATTTGCTGAAGCCCATCCCGACTGGGCGGATGTAACATTAATGGAAAAGTTGATATTGGAGTTTCAAGTTCCGTTGTTATTAAGATGGTAAAGGGTAAATCCCTTTCCATTTCGTTGCGTCCTATTTTGGGAATGGAAATTGGAAAACTTTATTTCGAGGGTGATACTGTGACAGTTGTAGATAAGTACCATAAGGCATTTATGAAGGAATCGATAGGTTCGTTTATTGGTGAATATGTTACAGTTGAGACTCTTCAGTCTTTATTCCTTGCAAAACCATTTATTATAGGTGGAGAAGTGCTGGATGAGAATAATTATAAGGACTTTGCTTTTTCTAAGACAAATGGAGATAAGTGGACTATTTTCCCAAAAAAGCAAAGAGATGAATATCAATACTTGTATGAGGTGAGGGGTAATAATGCTATTGCCTTTGCATTGAGAATAGGAGAAATTGATTATAAGATGACATATTCAGAATATGTTCGTACATCCAATGGAGAAATGCCCTCTAAAATTGTTGCGAGAATACCTATGAGTGGAAAGATTATACCGTTGGATATTTCCTATAGGTCTTTTAAATGGAATACAGGAGTGGATGACAGTATTTCTATTCCGCGTAATTCAAAGAAATATACTTTCCAGGAAATATTGAAATTAATAACCCAAATGTAATGGCAAAGAAGTTTGTATTTTTTCTGATTGTTGGATTTCTGTTTTCAGGTTCTGTTTACGCTCAGACGCTAAATGAGATTAAGCAGCAGAAGACTGTTATGGAGAAAGAGATAAATAAGACTTCAAATTTACTTAACAGTAATAAAAGTAAAACAAGAAAATCACTTAATGCCCTCAATAGGTTGAATTCCGATATTGAGGTTCAGCAGAGAAATATTAATGTTCTTCAAAAGGAAATAGGAGATGTTTCAATACGCATAGACATGGTCAACAAGCAGATTTCAGAAACAGATTCTGCGTTATCGCTTATGCGCAAGAAATATGTTTCGGCAATAAAGCACATGCGGGCACATAAGACATCTCAGAATAAGTTAATGTTTTTGTTATCATCAGAGTCTTTTCATCAAGCTTACCGAAGAATGAGATATTTACGAGAGTTCTCATTGTGGCAGCAAAAGCAGTCAGAAGAAATAAAAGCTGCTCAGCAAAAGTTGAAAGAAGAGCAGTTGAAGTTAAAGCATTTACAGGAGGAAAAGCAAGAAAAGATTAATAAGATAAACAGTAACAAATTAAGCCTTGAAACAAAGCGTTCAGAGCAGACTCGTCTTGTTTCTTCCTTAAAAGAGCGAGGAGAGGAACTGCGGCAGACTTTGAGGGAAAAGGAAGCAGAAGCAAGGGCTCTTGACGCTGAGTTAGAGCGACTTATCGAGATAGAGGCGAAGAAAGAGGCAGAGCGTCAGCGAATAGAGGCGGAAAAGCGTCGTGCTGCGGAACTTGAGAAGGCAAGGAAGGCTGAAGAGGCTCGTAAGGCGGAAGAAGCAAGAATTAAGGCGGAGCAGGAAAAGCGTCGTCAGGAATTGGAGAAGATTCGCAAAGAGCAGTTAGATCAAGAGAAAAAGGCAGAAAAGAAACGCCAGAAAGAACTTGAGAAAAAGCGTAAGGAACTTGAAAAAGAGCAAGCAGAATTACGCGAGCAAGAGCAAAAACTTAAGGAGGAACGTAAAGCCGCAGAAAAGAAAGAGAAAGAAATAAAGGAGTCAAAATCAGAAGAGTTTACAGAACTTTCATCTGATTTTGAAAGTAATAAAGGCAAATTGCCACCACCAATGACTGGCAATTACAGTATTGTCAAGAAATTTGGCAGACATAAATCTCCAAACTTACAATATGTTGAAACAAACTGTCTTGGAATTGAAATGGAGGGCGATTTGTCGGCAAGTGCTCGTGCTGTATTCAATGGAAAGGTATCGGGTGTATTCCAGTCTTCATTTGGAATTGTAGTGATGGTTAGGCACGGTAGTTTCATTACTGTTTATGCTGGACTTTCTTCGATAGAGGTTAAGACAGGTGATATTGTAAAAACAGGTCAGACTCTGGGAAAAATCCATAAGAATCCTGATGATGAAGACCATTGCTTATTGCACTTTGAGATTAGAAAGGAAAAATTGAAGTTTAATCCTGAAGAGTGGATTAGATAATTGGTATGATTGAAATAAGAAGATATACATCAAAAGATAAGGCATTGTGGAATGAATTTGTTGCCCATTCAAAGAATGCAACATTCCTCCATAATCGTGACTATATGGATTATCATTCGGAAAGATTTACCGATTACTCATTGATGGCATTTGAAGATGGTAAATTAAAAGCATTGCTACCTGCCAATATAAAAGGCGACGCGGTCTATTCGCATCAAGGGCTGACATACGGCGGATGGCTTATGCCGCTGATGCATTTCAATGCCAACACGATGATGGATATTTTCCAGGCGATGGTGGATTATTTCAAGGAGCAGGGGATAAATAAATTTATCTATAAGGCAGTTCCGCATATCTTCCATAAATACCCAGCAGAAGAGGATTTGTATGCTCTTTTCCGTTTTGGAGCGAGAGAGATAATAACTAATATTTCCTCAACTGTTTGCCGTGACTGTGAAAAATTGCCATATAGCAAGAGTTCTGTAGGAACTACCCTTTCCCGAGCAAAAAAGAGTGGGGTGGTTGTTAGGCAGAGTGATGACTATGCTGCTTTTTGGAAGATACTTACAGATAACCTTGTCAATAAATATGGGGTTAAACCAGTTCATACTCTTGATGAGATAATGCTTTTGCAGTCACGTTTTCCGGAGAATATTAAACTGTATATGTCGTATGTTGGGGAGGAG
>Dunbar_p1__coassemble_2158_pt1 | contig 11647 bp, 10 predicted proteins | sample Dunbar_p1__metabat2_high_PE_023 | metagenome-assembled genome bin Dunbar_p1 | reverse complement strand
TCATTATGATATACCTAATTTTTTCGCTAAGAAATCTGGCTGTTACAATTGATAAAAAACAAACTTTTACACCTTTTTTCTTTTGGTTTTTCCGTTTCTAGCCTCATTTTTGAAAAAAATATAGGAAATTATGGTTAAGATTTACAAAAAGCGGACTTTCTCTAAATCTTTTTTATTATTTTTGTCACGAAGTAGTATAACAAGGTACTTTTTTACCGCGTTTTTACTAAAAACCTGACTAAAATGGATAACGAAAAAAAGAAACCACATAAACTTATCAGAGTGCTTTTTGGCATAATGATGGTATTCATTTACCTCGGAATGGGTATGCTGATGATTTTCAATTTCTTCGGATGGAGCAACCCTGCAATTTACTACTCCATCGGAGGGCTACTTATTGCATACGGACTATACAGGGGATACAGGCAAATTAAAGGTCTTGACTACCGTTAAATTTTACAGTATGAAAAGGATAGGAAAATTTACTTTGTTTGTTTTGGCTTGTTCAATCGCTTTTGCTTCATGCAGCAGATACAAGCCCACCGATTCAACAACAAGCGGAATGACCTCCATAATGTGCGACGAAAGTTTTGCAAACATCATGGAGCAGGAAGTTGATGTTTTTGAATTCACATATCCCAAGGCTTCCGTTATTCCTTTCTATGTTCCGGAAGATGTTGCCATTGATTCTCTCGTTGAAGGTAAAACTAACTTTATTGTAACATCACACGAACTTTCAAAAGAAACAACTGAATACCTCAACAGCATCAACCGACATGTTAAAAGCCAGAAAATTGCAGTTGACGCAATTGCCATTATTGCAAATAATGCGAATCCTATCGAAGAATTGTCGAAAAGCGAACTGCGTGACATTCTACTTGGAAAAACCAAGGACTGGGGCGAAATTTCACCAAACAAATCCGGAGAAATAATGATTGTTTTCGACAATCAAGGCTCAAGCACTGTCAAATACATGAAAGATTCCCTTACAAATGGTGCAGACTTCGGTAAGAACGTTTTTGCCCAAAAAACAAACAAAGAGGTTTTCGAAGCGGTAAAAAAACGCAAAAACGCACTTGGTGTTATCGGCGTTACATGGCTAAACTCTGACCTTGACGGAACAACGACCAATGAGCAGACTATAAAGGAACGCGTTGAAGAACTGAACAAAGAAGAGGTTACAGAACTTGCAGGTGATGAAAAAAACAAAATAGTTAAAGACATAAAAGTTATTTCAATAAGAAGGGACGACAATCCTGTTGCTTACAAACCATACCAATATTATATATATAGCGGAGAATACCCACTATATAGAAGCATTTACGCAATTACAACCGCTCCTGGTGGAAGTTTGTCTCACGGATTCTTTACATTCCTGACCGGTTTTGTCAGCCAAAAGATAATTCTTGGTACTGGCATACTTCCGGCAAACATACCATTGAGAACAGTAGAATTATATTAATAAATAACAAATAAAAATCATCAAACAATGAAATCTAAATTTTTATTGACATTGGCACTTTTGGGCGGCGGTGCTTTCGCCGCTTTTGCAGACGGCTACATCGATGGTGTTGAATACTATCAAGTTGGCCAAGCAAAAAATGCTGAAATAGTTCTTAACAAAACACTTAACGACGCTGAAACAAACAAGGCTGAAGCATATTACTACCTTGGATGTATTGCTCTTGAAAAAGGAGACAAGGCCACTGCCGAAGAATGGTTCAGCAAAGGTATTGCAGCTAACGCAGAATACGCATACAACTATGTAGGTAAAGGCGCGCTCGCTCTTCAATCCAACAACACTTCTGCAGCTGAAGACCTCTTTAAAGAAGCAGAAAAAATCGATAAAAAAGACGCTGCCGTTAAAATCGAAATTGCTCGTGCTTACTACAAAACAGACAAAGTTAAATACAACAAGGAATGGAACGAGTTCGTAAAAAAAGCAAAGAAAGCAAATAAGAAAGATGCTTCAATCTACGTGTTTGAAGGTGACGTTTACGCTGACCAACAAAACTACGGAGACTCTGCCGGTTACTACGAAATGGCTACAATGTTTGACAGCGGCAGAACTATCGCTTACGTAAAATACGCAAACACTTACTTCCGCATCAATCCAAGTGCTTCTATTGACAAATTGAGAGAAATTGTTTCTCAAAAGCCAAACTCTCTTCTTGCTCAACGCGAATTGGCTGAAAAACTTTACGAAAACGACCAATGGACTTTAGCTGCTGACGAGTACAAGAAAGTTATTGAAAATCCTAACCACTTTGCTTCTGACGAAGAAAGATACGCAGTTCTTCTTTACTTTGGCAAAAAGTACGAAGAATCACTTGCTCGTGCTGAACAACAACTTCAAAAGAACCCTTCATCATTCCTAATGAAACGTATGCGCTTCATCAACGCTGCCGCTTTGGAAAGATGGGCTGACGCTGAAAAATTTGCAACTCCTTTCTTCGCTTCAACTGGAGAAAACAACCTATTCTCAGCAAACGACTACACTACTTACGGTGAAGTTCTAAAAAAACTTGGCAAACAAGAAGAAGCATTGGACGCATTCCAAAAGGCTGTTGACGTTAACCCGGACAAACTTGAAACTCTTAAAGATTTGAGTAGTGCATATCAATCTGCAGGTATCGAAGAAACAGATTCTGTTAAACGTGCAAAATACTTCGTTAAATCTGCTGAATGCTATCAGAAATTCGTTGACAAAGGAGATTCTTCAACTAACGACAAATACGTTCTTGCAAGCAAGTACATCAATATCATTGCAACTGCTTTAACTGAAGAAGAAAAAGAAGCAGCCCTTAACAAAGGTCTTACAGTAATTGATGAAGTATTGGCTTTGGTTCCAGATGATTACCGTATCGCTCAAAGAAAGGCTCGCCTATATGTAGCAAAAGAAGGAAGAAATATGAAGGCTGGTCTTGCTATGGACGCTTACAAGAAAACTGAAGAAATAATAAACGCTAACACTGAACTTGAGGCTGAAAAGAAAAACGAAGCACTCAAAGAAATCTATATGTACTACGCAAACTACTACATGTCAAATACAGGCAAGGATAATCCAGAGGCTGACGCTTATAAAGCAAACGCTAAACTTTACTATCAAAAGTATCTTGAACTTGACCCAACCAATGACGCTCTTCGCAAGTACATTGAAACAATGAAATAAGATATTTATAACTGTAGAAAAATAAGGCGTACAATTCCAGTACGCCTTATTTTTTTAAGAATACACAACTTAAAGGATAGACAAATGATAAGAGCTGTCATAGAACAACATTTGCCTCCTATATAACAAACTATGCATCAATAAAATAATGTAAAACTTGGCAAATTACAATAAAAAAATCATAGAAAACATTTGCACAAACGAAAACTACTCACTACCTTTGCATCAGAATTAAGGAATTGTCCAGTGGTGTAATGGTAGCACTTCGGATTCTGGTTCCGCCTGTGAGGGTTCGAGTCCTTCCTGGACAACAAAAAAGACTGTTTCAAACTTAGTTTTGATACAGCCTTTTTTATTTGCGTTATAACGCCAACAACTAAATTATTTAAAAATCCAAACCTGCTTTTATGCTTATTCCTCCAAAGTTTTCTATTGTCCACTCAACATCTCGCCAATAAACTCTTGCTTTTTGCAATGTATACCCAACAGCAAGCGTCAAACCGCACTTTTCATTTAGCGAAAAGCGACCTCCTATCGACGGATGGAAATAGAAACCTCGCATATCCCCCAAATTTCCACCAATCTTAAAATCAACAAACGGGCTAAACTTGCCGCCAAAAGGCACGTCAAACCTTATCACACCAAATAGCGGGGTTGAAGTTGCATCCAAATTACCACTCCAGCGGTTAATACCCATACCGCCACCAATAAAAAGCCACGAATTAAATTGGTAACCGTGAGAAGTCGTTATTTCAAAACGCCCATTATCAAAATCCCCAACACCAATCGTGTAACCGATATCAACTAATCCACGATAACCTTTTGACAAGCCTTGACCTGACATTGGCATAGAAATCAAGAGCAATACTGCTATTAAAAATAATTTCTTAAATCTTTCCATAGTATTGTTATTTTAGTAATTGCAAATATAGCAACCTGCATCTAAAAAACAAAGAACCAACGCATTTTTAACGCAGAAAAAAAGGTGAGCCTCACGACCCACCTCAAATATTAAAATCTAATTACCTAAAAATCCACGCCTACCTTGAAACTGATACCGCCAAAGTTTTCGTGAATAGAACCCCACGGACCAAAGTCAGCGACTTCAACATTATTTAATGTATAACCAATAGCAAAAGATACGCCAAGTTTGTCAAGAGCGGCAACTCTCAAACCTACTGAAGGATGGAAATAGAAACCTTGAGCGTCACCGGCAGAACCACCGATTTTAACGTCAACAAACGGATTCAAGCGACTATTTGTAAACACTCCCTTACAGATATCAAATCGTGCATCTGCAAAGATAGGAACTGATACAAAGCCATCTCCCCACGCGTTTACACCAAAACCGCCACCGACAAAAAGCCATGGCAAAGCCTGATATCCGTGAGTTGTTGTCATTTCAAAGCGACCATCACTATAATCGCCAACACCTACAGTATAACCAAGATCAACAAATCCTCTATAACCAGTATCAAAACCAGCAGCAACTGCAGACACAGATGGTACTAAAAACAATGAAGCCAAAACGGCTGCAATCTTTTTTGTAATTTTCATTTCTTTATAATTTTGAGTTTGTCCTTGCATAACAACATTTATTGTTATATTGTTTTACAAAAAGCAGCAACAAATTATTCTTTCCGTTCGAATCATTGTTCTATATGGGATATTTATGAAATTAATAATAAAAAAAAGACTGCACTTAACAATTAAGCGCAGCCTATAAATTAGATTCAGCTAATTAAGCATTAGCCAACTTCTTATTTTCTTCAAGTTGCTCCTTTGAAAGCAAACCATTCATTTCTTTAAGAATCTCACCAACGCCTTCTTCAAATTCAGAGAGCAGTACAGAATAGCAATTTTTATAGTATTTGTATTTTTCCTTTCTATACTCGCTCAAATTACCATTGAAAGAAGTCTTCAAAGTCTTGTCAAATGAAACAGTAACTTCTGCTAAAGACTTCAACTGCAACGCTAAAATTTTATCCAGAATTGCATCTACCTTCTCAGCATCAATGCCATCATAAAAATGCTGGATAAACACTGTTTCAGCAGCAAGATCCTCAGTCATTGCATGCAAATACTTTTTTAAATCACGCTTGTTTGCCATATCAATTAAATTTAAAATATTAACTACAACTTTTCAAGAACAATTTTAATGAGGTCCTCAATAGAACCCTTATAGTTCGTATTAGCCTTGTTTGTCATTCTTCCAGCAATGATTGAGCAAATTGTAACCGCTTTATGGCCCATCAACTTAGCCAAACCAGCAACCATTGCACTTTCCATTTCAAAGTTTGTTATGCGATGCCCATTATAATTAAACTTATGCAAAACTTCCTTGAAATTCTCATCGGCAATCTGCAATCTCAACTCACGACCCTGCGGGCCATAGAAACCGCCGGCTGTAATAGTTATACCGCTAAACATTTCTGGAGTCATCAATCTTTCGCAAAGTTCCTCATCAGCCTCAACAATATAAGGATGATTCCAAATTTTATGCCAGTTGCATTGCTCTATAAAAGCATCTTCCATTGCAATATCCCTAACCGTTTCTGAATTTTTGTAGAAATGGAACGCTCCGTCAATACCAAGGGAGCGGCGAGAAATTACCATACTTCCTACAGGGATATCTTCCTGAATAGAACCAGAGGTACCAATTCTAACCATCGTCAACTGACGGAAATCTTTCTTAACAGTGCGAGTGTTAAAATCTATATTTGCCAACGCATCCAATTCATTGACAACAATATCGATATTATCAGGGCCAATTCCATGCGATACACACATAATTGGTTTGCCTTTATACTTACCACAGATTGTATGAAACTCACGGCTTGACACTTCTGCAGTAACTTCATCGAAAAACGATGCAACAAGGTTAACTCTACCAGGGTCGCCCACCAAAATAATATTATCAGTCAGCATCTCCGGCTTAACGTGTAGATGAAATACAGAACCGTCGGAATTAATGATCAGTTCTGATGGTGCTATCTGTCTTTCCATAGTGTTGAAAAATTATGAAGCACTAAAGTACGATAATTTTTCATACAAGCAAAATCTTTTGCAAAAACTTAAAAAAAATCGGCTGATTTGGTCAAAAAAAGTTCTTTTTAGAATTTGAGACCATTTCTGGTTATCTATTATGACAAAAGTCTTAAATCACATAAAAGCCAAATTATTACCACCCATAATAGAATAATTCATAAAATAATGCCAGAAATGCCAAAAAGATGGCACGAAATTTGCTAATACTTTTAAATAAATGTAATTTTGCAGTTCGAAAAGAAATAGAATAAGTAATTAGTAATTAAATACAAAAGTACGATTTATGAACGTAACAATGGAGAAAACCGGCAATGTGAGTGGTATTATCACAGTGTCGCTTGTAGAAACAGATTACCAAGACAAAGTTAAAAAAGACCTAAAGGCTATTGGTCAAAAACATCATATCGACGGTTTCCGTGCTGGTAAAGTTCCAGAAGGAATCCTTAGAAAGAAATTCGGCAAGGAAGTTCTTGCTGACGTTATCAACCGCGAAACTGTTAACGCGTTATTCAAATATATCGAAGACAACAAATTGCAAATTCTTGGCGAACCACTTTCTGCTAACGAATCACAAGAAGTTGACTTCTCTGCAAAGGAATACACTTTCAGTTTCGAAGTAGGCTTCGCTCCTGAATTTGAAGTTAAGATTGATAAGGATATGACTATTCCTTACTACACTATCGAAGTAAATGACGAAATGCTTGCTCGTCAAGACGAAGCATTCCAACGCCGCTTCGGTTCTCAAGAAAAGGGAGAAGAAGTAGATGCTACTGCTTTGGTTAAGGGTTCTGTTGTTGAATTGGCTGACGGTGCTGTTAAAGAAGGCGGTATCCTCACTGAATCAACTATCGTTTCTATGGAATACCTTTCAACTACAGACGAAGCCGCTAAATTCTTAGGCAAGAAAGTTGGTGATAAGGTTGTTTTCAACCCTAAGGCTGCTGCTAAGGACAGCGTTGCTGAAGTTGCTTCTATGCTTAATATCGATAAAGAAGCTGCTGAAGGCGTTACTTCTGACTTCCAATTCGAAATCAAGGAAATCATCGTCCTCAAATTGGCTGAAAAAAATCAGGAATACTTTGACCAAGTTTTTGGCAAAGATAAAGTTCACAACGAAGAAGAATACAACAACGCTCTTCGCGAGATGATTGCTAACCAACTCAAATTAGACAGCAACTACCGTTTCACTATCGATGCAGAAAAGGTAATTTCTGAAAAAGTTGGTGCTTTGGAATTGCCTGCTGAGTTCTTGAAGAAATGGCTCGTTAAGACCAACGAAAAGATGACCGAAGAGAACATCAACGAAGAATACGACAAAATGCTTCCTGCTGCTCAATGGCAATTGGTTAAGGAAAAGGCTGTTGCTAACTTCGGCTTGAAAGTTGAGAAAGAAGACCTCGAAAGAGAAGCAAAAGTTCTTGCTGCTCAACAATTCGCACAATACGGTATGACTAACGTTCCTGAAGAATACATCGAAAAATATGCTGAAGACTTCCTAAAGAACGAAGAATACCGTCGCCGCCTTATCGACAAGGCTGTTGATGACAAGTTGTTCAACGCTATCAAGGATGCAGTTAACCTTGAAGAAAAGACTGTTACTGTTGACCAATTCAACGAATTGTTCAAGTAAGGATAACATTTCCCATAAAAAGGTCTGAGTCCACAAGATTCAGACCTTTTTTCATATTATTTTAACTTTTGAAAACGCACCTCAATACCATTTAAAGGCAAATGTATTGTCATTATATTATCTGTAAAAGTTGCGAACCCATCATCATCTATAACTTTCTTTTCCGCATCATACCAAATAACATTGTAATTATCTAAAAACTGCGTATCCTCCAAACGCCCCTTAAGCATTAGTGGCTTCCAAATATGCGGAAAGACATCTGCTCCTGACATATAAAGGATGTCATACCCTACTTCTTTTCTAATAACTGCAAGACGATACTTTCCGCCAAGGCGCGATTTCTCCCCATCCATTATGCGGTCAAGGTACAGCCAATAGCCTTCCTTGACATCTCTCGATTTTGCAAAAATGGAATCAATCTGCTGATAGGTATAGCCTGTTAAGTTTGCCTTTTCGGCCTGCAACTTGGAATGGAATTGAATACGCTTAACTTGCGTTACACTTCTTGGCCCGGTAACAGTTCCGACCTTGAAAGGATGCTCAAACTGAGGTGCATCTATGACAAAAAAAGTTTTCAAATGCCTCTCCCCTATCTGAACCGCCATAGACCGACCGTCATAGAGCAAGCAAACTGAGTTATAACCTCCGTCAGAATTTATTCCGCTATTTATTTCCTCTTTATATAGTGTAATTCTTTTGCCATTGGAAAACTTTACAACCTCAACGACTGCACCACTTTTATTATGAATATCGCTGCCATAATCTTCAAAATCGCTCAAGACCACCGTGTAGTAATTAAGGCGATCTACATAATTCCATACAACGCCACAATTGCCCTTGTCTGCCTCTGCTAAAAAGCGACTGTTCTTGCCTGACGGAATAGACTTAAACCGAATGGTATAATGGAAGACCTTATCTGCAACATCATACTCATACACGTCAAAAATGGGTTTTTCCAAACGGTTTGGAATGACGATATATCCAGACTCTGCAGAATATGCAGAAATATCCTTAAAACCAGTAAGATAATCACGATACAAATCCTCTGCCGAAAGAATATAAACGGCAGCAAACATAATTAATAAAGTTATTATTCGGCATTGGACTTTCATAATGGCAAACTTAATAAATCGAAAAGCAAAAAGCAATATTTTCTGCAGAAAATATTGCTTTTCTAATTAATTTATTTCTTTATGAAACGCTTCCGAACTATACCATTCGCAGTTTCAATATCTAAGACGTAAGCACCAGGACTCAATGCTGACACATCAATTGAAACACTGCTCAAATTGTCATAATATTCAGAAGCAACCAGCGCTCCCAAAATGGAATAAACCCTAACTTTGGAAACTGATGCACCTTTAATATATAGAACATCTTCTGCCGGAACAGGACCGACAGTAACCAAGTCTGACTCTATATACTCAACATAACTATCACCAGCACTCAATACAAAAGATATAGGTCCGAAGTCATTGGCAAGAGTGAAATCCTCCCCAAGAAAAATAATCCTTGATATGGAAACTTCATAAATCTTGCCTTCAACAACTTTATCAGTAGAAAAAGTATATTTCCACTTTACATCAGTCTCTACACCATCATACAAATATGCTCGCACAAAACCTTTTTCTATAATCTCCTCTTTCCCCTTTTCTTTCAATACAAATGAAAATTGAGGTTGAGCACTCAACCCACCGGCATTTATTACAGGAAAGACAAAAGAAATAGTGCGACCGACCTCAGGTTTTCCAGAAAGATAAGGCTTAGCAGCTGCCCTAAGCGAAATACCTGTATTAGAAACAAGACTATACTTCCCAGACTTAACGCTCATTCTCATTCCATACTTTGTACGCATCTTTTCCCATTTGCTTTCGGGATTCAAACGGAAAATACCAGATACGCTATATTCTCCATCTTGCAACGACAATTCTGGGAACGGACAGTAAAATCCATAAGCATAAGACCATGCCTTCATCGGGCTGTTAGAATGACTTTTAATCTCTGAAGTTGCTACCATTTCACCTTCTAAATTAAAAATCCCTAAAGCAAAATCGCCAGAAAACGGCACATCACTTTGATTTTGCAAACTCTTGACATAAAAAGAAACATATCCTAATGCCCCCTCGGCTGGAGATGAAGAAATTCCAACATCTAAATCACTGGTATTATAAAAGCCCAATGAAATTGGTTCATACGGTTTCTCTCCATTTTTTAGAGGAGACACAGTAATGATTGACTGGTTCAAATTGTAACCGTCTTCTCCTCCACCAATGCCAATCCCGTCTGGATAAAGATAACTGACATCGAAAAAACCATCATAATGTCCGCCCCAACCCCAGTTGATATGGACAAAATCGTTAGAATCATATCCGTCAGCAACAAAAGCATGTTTAACAGAACCTTCGCCAAGATATATAATTGGGCGTAGTGCATCAATTTCAGACTTTAAAAACGATTTAAAACCTGCCGTCGTGAAATCATCTCTATAAAAAAATTGGGACTGGTAGCCAAAGTATTCCCTTAACGCACTTGCTATTACATAATTAGAAGCCCTACTAACATCTGGTCCCCACTTCATATTTACCGAAACTGCTGCATCATACATAAGTTTGGCAACTGCATCGACCTCAACAGCCGAAGGATTATCATAATACCCGTCAAGCATATTATCCCAGTCATAAGTGCTTTGCGAAAAATCAACTGTTGAAATTCCGTAACTATGGCTATAGGAATTAGAGCCCGTGCCTTTTAACGGCCATTTATGAAAGTTCATAACTTGTGCCATAGCAGTAGCGATACACCCTGTCGGACAATGGCCTTCTCCGTATGAAGGAGCCAACTTGTTATAAGGCTCTTTCTGATTCCACTTTGTTGTTAAAAGCGGTCCTACTTCAACATTAGCATTAACCGAAACCTTAGCCTTCTTGGGCAATATCTTTCCGTTCCTTACCGCCGACAAATATTCTGAATATCCATCCAGCAGATACCGCATATTTTCTGGCATATCCGCCTCATCAAACTTACCCTCCTTGGAATATCCAACCAACTCAGTAAGCCTATCATCTCCAGAAACTATAATAAAGCCTCCTCCTTCTGCATTAAAGGCATAATATGATTTCCCCGATGCTGCTTTCTTTAATTTATCACACTTGCCACCTGCATCAATAACAGACGAGTACTTCACGGCAACCGAAAAAGCCTCAGCCTCACTAATTTGCCTGGAAATGGCAAATGGACTAATCAGAAGCAATGTCACTAAAACCAAAAAAATCCGTTTCATATCTAAAAAATTTCTATTACAAAAGTAAGATAAAAAAACACTATTCCCACACATGAACTTCACATTTTGCAAACTCTTTTTCGCTAAAAATTACAAGAACTCACATTTTTTCAAAAAAAACCTCATTTTAAAGCGAACAAAATGCCCCCCTAAAGCATTTATATTTCAGAAAAAAAGAAAAACTGATGATAAGCAAGGAAGGCATACGAAATCTATATAAGGCAAAACCGCCACGCCACGGATATACCGCTGAATACATTCAGGGCATTTGCAAAAAATGCCACAAGAACTTTCAGACGGACTTTGTTGACGGAAACATTATTATAGGTTCTTTAGACAATCACAATCCTTTTAGACACATCAGTTATTCTCGAATCAAAAGCATGCATGACCTCGGAGATGAAGTGGCAATAGTTTTAAGTTCATGCATTCTATTTCTTGACAACATTTCTGGCAAAATAAACATTCATGTCAGAACGACACGAAGCGAGATTCTTATAAACAAATTAAATATTAT
>Dunbar_p1__coassemble_2103_pt1 | contig 12223 bp, 8 predicted proteins | sample Dunbar_p1__metabat2_high_PE_023 | metagenome-assembled genome bin Dunbar_p1 | reverse complement strand
GCACTAAGATGGTTGAAAAACAGCATATATATTTTTATGATAGCAAAAATAGTGCTAGCATTTAATTTTACTACTTATTCAAAAGGAAGTAGTGATTGACTACTCTCCTTTAAAAAATTAAGGGCATAGTTTAATGGTAGTTTCTAAAACCATTGAGAGGAGATTCGATTCTCTCTGCCCTTGCTAATTACATATATCACTATGGTTAAAATATTAGAAAAAGAAGGGTGGCAACTTAACCCAAACGAGATAATTAGGAACGCTATTTTAAAACGAGTAGAGAGTAACAATGGATTATGTCCATGTGCTAATGACTCTGTTGATAAACATTGTCCCTGTTCTAACTATCGAGAGTTAGATAAATGCTGTTGTACTCTCTACGTTAAAAGTAGAGAAATGAAGAAACTATTACTATTACTAACTTCTTATCTTTTATTTATGAAAGTCTGTAAAAATTGCAACAATTTATTTGCCGATGATGCAAATTTCTGCCCTGATTACTGGTCCCAACTTGAGAGCGTCCATGATTATAATCAAGCAAAGCCTAAACCCAAATTGGTACAGCGTATAAAAAGCGAAATGAACTGCACCCCAAAAGTTTTTTGTCTAACTTTTGGGGTGCAGTTCAAAAAGATGCAGCCTTAATTATAACCTGAATTTTTATGCTTCAACTTTTGGTTTGTCTTTTTCCTTAATAATGAATACGCAAACCGCTCCAACAATTAAAAGTATACCAGCAATTAAGAGCATTTCAACCTCTGGAGCAACACCACCTTCCGGTGTCAACATCTTTAAAATTGAACCGCCCAACGCAGCGGCAACTATTTGCGGAATACAGATTGTTCCATTGAAAAGTCCCAAATAAGTACCCATGTGACCGCCTGTAAGCGCATTTGTCAAGATTGTGAATGGCAAAGCAAGCATTGCAGCCCATGCACAACCGATAAGCAAGAATGAAACGAACAGCATATATTGGTCATGGATAAAGAATATTGACATAAATCCGATTCCTCCCAATACCAAACTTACAATATAAGCCATCTTCTTATTCTTAAACATAGGTATTACCATAGCCCAAAGAACAGAGCCAACAGCCTGAATAGCGAAGTAGATACCAACCCAGTTACCAGCCTCTTGATATTGAATTGAAGTTGTATCCAAAACTGCACCATTCAATGGAGCGTCAAAAACGTTCAACGCAATAGAACCGTTGGTATAAGTCCACATAAACATAAACGCAGCCCAACAGAAGAACTGAACAAGTCCAACTGTCCAGAATGCAGACGGTGCCTTTGCAAGCAACTTGAAAATATTTGTTTTCTCTTTTTCCTGTTCAGCACTAATTCCATGAAATTCAGCATATTCTTTCGGAGGCATCTCCTTAACCTTAACACTGGTATAGATAACGCATAAAATAAGAATTGCAGCACCTGCATAGAATGAATAAATTACTGAATCTGGAACCACTCCCGGTTCTGCCACATTAGATATACCTATAAAAGCAAGTACGAACGGGAAGAAATAGCCGACAAGACTACCTGCATTACAAAGAAAACTCTGTATTGAGTAAGCCAAACCTTTCTGCTTTTCGTTTACCATATCACCAACAAGCATCTTGAACGGCTGCATAGCCATGTTGATTGACGTGTCAAGGAACATCAGCGACATAAGTCCGAAAATCATAGCCGCACTAACTGTCAAACCGAAACTTCCCGAGTTCGGAAGCAGACACATAACCAAAACGGCAACAATAGCACCAATGAACAAATATGGAATACGGCGGCCGAAACGACACCAAGTCTTATCGCTCGCTACACCAATAATAGGTTGAACAATAATACCCATCAACGGCGGTAAAATCCAAAAATAACTCAAATCGTGAGGGTCCGCACCCAACGTTGAAAAAATCCTACTGATATTAGCACTCTGAAGTGCATACGCGATTTGAACTCCGAAAAACCCGAAACTCAAATTCCATAATTGCCAAAAACCAAGGTCTTGTTTAGCCTTCATGCTTATTAAATTTTAATTTTACAACAAAAGTGAAAGTAATAGGTCTCCCTATATTCGGCACAAAATTACACAAATTCTCCGAAATTTACCACACTCCGCAAATTTGTTTTCGCAAATTTCAAAATGAATATGCTCTCTTATTTGTTTACGGGGTCGGCGGTGCAGTAGGTGTATGGGGAAACGGAGGCATAGTCAACAGCCTTTTTGTCCTGACCTGTGAACAGACCAAGGGCAAAGTCGTGACTGCGGGCATGGAAATCATAATGGTTCAAGCCATTGGCAGTCTCTATCTCCTTGCCGCTGTACTTGTATCGGTCATAGCCGTTCAAATCCGCATACGGCATTCCGTAAGGGTAATAGTTCGTCACGTCAAAATACTGCCCTGTATGGCTGACTGTCACGCGGTTATTACCTTGATAATCCTTAATATAGGCGTTATAGATGCCGTTACCGTCGATATAGCCGTTTTCTATATGTATGCGGACCAATCTGCAATTTTCATACTCATAGTTCCCGCAATAGTCCCGCGTCATATATGTCCGTATAGGGTCTTTCTTATCCGCTGCAGCAAGTCTCTTTTCTGGCACTATCTGATGCATATCATCAAAGTTTTCACTCTCTGCAAATTGCGGATTTACAACCGTTGCATTGTCGATCATATACTTGGTTTGCATTTTTCTACCCGATGCGTCGTAGATATTGCAGATTATGTGTCCGTCTGAAAACAAAATACGCTCCGGTTGATTTAAATAATTATATTCTATCTTCGATATACCCTTGTTCAAGTCTCTGGTCATATTTCCATTGGAATCCCAAGAATATTCGGACGACTCCTCTGCTCCGTCCTTAAAGTCCATTGAACCGTTAAGAATAACTTCATTTGCAAAATCTGTAACCTTTCGCAATTGGTTGCCGTTGCGCTCTATCTTCAGACTGTCAATGGTTCCATAATAGTAAGTACGGGAGCCTGAACCGATAAATTTATTGCTCCGAACCGGTCCTCTTCTGTTAATTGCTGTCAGATTGCTGTTTGCATCGTATGCATATTCTGCTGAATAATCTTCTTTTACTCTTGCGGTCTTTACGGCTTCTGACACGCCAAGTTTTCTATATGTGTGATATGCCCCGCCATGCCGTGCACTGATTAATCGGCCTGCCTGATCATAGGTGTAATTATATCTACCCTTATGGGTCTCCTTGACATCATTATTTTTATTTACAACTGTCCAATTCTGCATACTTACGCTTCCGCCATAAAGACCTTGAGGGTTTGTCTCTGTTGGTTCATATCCTATAGTCTGTGCAAATGCCAGTCCTTTTATATTTGTCAGCCAACCCTGTATGTTATAGGTGAACGTCTGGTCTTCCTTCATGCCAAGAACCTTAGTGCTAACTAACTGTCCAAGGATGTTATAGCCATTTTCATACAGTGTAACTGGTTGCTTTGTGTCATGCTGATGCGTACACGAAAGAAGACGCTCGTTTCGGTCATATTTGTATGTATATATGTCAACATGCGATGTGTCGGCGGTGGAATACTCGTGACGCACTTCCTTTGGCTTGCCACTAAATGTAAGTTTATAATACCTGACATCATACCCTCCTTTATAGTTGGTTTCGCGCGACTGAACCAAATTGCCGTGCAAGCCATAATAATATACAGAAAGCAGTTCGGATGCTGCACCGTCCAGAACCTTTACAAGTTTGCCGGTAAGCATACCCCTGGTTGAATGCTCGGGTATAGGGGAGGTGTATTTCTTGTCATATCCATACTTGTCTTGATATGACAGGTTATTGTTTGAGGACTCTAGCATTGCAACAAACCGATAATCGTCATAAAAATACACTTCGTATATCTCACCTCCGTCATTAAGAGCCATAACACTGGAATAGCCGTACGGAGCAGTCTCTCCATCAAAATAAGCCTTATCGCAATTGTTCCGCATTGTTTCAGCAAGAACTGAAGCATTGCGAATGTCCTTGACAACACCTGAATAAATCAAACGGTCAAAACTGTCATAAGCATAGAATGTCCACTCCTGTCGTGACCGCTGGTTGCCGTCCTGACTATAGCGGAGGTTACCCGCCTTGTCGTATACATAGTCTATGGCTCCTGCTCCAGGATTTTTCTTCTTAGTCAAAAGTCCTCTGCCATTGTAATTAAAGCAATAGCAGTACTTGCTTATTACCTCATTTGACACACTCACGTCATTTACAACGTTCTTCAAGGATTCTGCTCCCATAGGCGGAAGAATATATCTCAACCTGTGGTGAATATCATAGACATAGTATGTATCAAGAAACCTGCCGTCGCATTTTCTTCTTATCAAGATTGTACTGTCGTTCATATCCTTAAAAGTCAGAACTTCTCGATTATCCTCATCAGTTGTTTTTATGATGCGGAGATTGTTTTTGGGATAAGTCCCTTTTGGAGAAAGACTGCCGTCTTCTTGGTTGACAACATATCTCTTGCAGGCGAACTCTCCTGTACCGGTATTAAGATGATATGATGATTTCACTCCATTGGCAACCTCCCATGCCATTCCCGGCTTTTTTGCCTCAACCAACCGCGCTTCAACGGAAGTTTCATAGTATGCAGAACTGTATGTTTTACTATCTTCATAAATAGAATAGTCAAGCGTAGCCTGAGGGGTAAATTGCCCGGATCCAGAGCCAATGGCCGGCAACCAGTTCTTTTCCTGAAGCCCTCTTGCATTATACTCAATGAAGCCCGCAAGATCTCTGTCTAACGCGTCCGCTCCAACATGTACGCTTTGCTCAAGCCGTCCCAAACCGTCAAAATACCGGACTGAGACTATCGAATTTTCTTTTGTTATATAATGTGGTAAATATGTGATACCAGGCTGAACAACATGCCCGCCTGAAATATCTTTTATATTATATGGCAAAAATATAGAATCGCATTCAATTAACTTAGAGAACGCCTCAACAACCGTTGCTTCAACTATATAATTATAGTTATCTGAAAACTGGAAATCTTCATGAAAAGTCACAGGCATATACTCTTTTGATACAAAAGAATATGTCACATCTGTCGACGATAAATTCACATCCATAGATGTAGCAACGAATGAAACCATTAGCACAAGAAAAAAAGCAGTTGAATTCAGTAAACGCTTCATATTTGTCATTCTAATCGTTTGTAATTATACTTATACGCTTTAACGATCTGCCCGGTCTCATCAAGGATGTATTCAAGCCTGCCGAACTTGTCATATCCGTAATACTCAGTCTTGCCGTCCGGCTTGACTGTTGAGGATAGTCCTATTCCTGGAATATAATGGTAACTCGTCACGGCAGAGTTGCCAAGTTCTTTCCGCAGTTCCGTTATTTTTCCATAGTCCGGCTTAAGCTGTCGGGCAAAATCATCGAATTTACCTATAATCCTCTTTACGCTGACAGTATCTGCATTCTCTATTTTTGCAACAAGATACTGCGACGAATGTCCCCATAAAAACACCGTTCCCTTACCGCCTGATTTCTCCTGATATATCAGATGCCCATAACTGTCATACCCACACCTGACGGTGTCACAATCTGCATATCCCTGCGTTGAAGTTACGATATTTACCGGAGCATAAAGATATGGATTAATTTTCTGATATGCAATGCCTTCGACGGATTTTAACTTTTTGCTTCCAGATGAAACAATATACTCTCGCCTTTGCGTTTCAGGTACAAGCAAGAAACCGCTTTTCGCTGACGCATCAGACTCCCACAGATAATCAATTTCTGTCACTTCGGCTTCATTACTCCCAACGCTTTTAGAAAGGCTTACCGGCTGGCAATAACTATTGTAATCTATTAAGATTTCATTAACTATACTATCGCCCTCATAATGAACTGCCGTCCGTGAACGGTTCAACCTTGGCAGATAGGTATATATCTTGTATGACGAAGCTTCTTGCAATTTTGTATTGAAATAGTTCCTGCTATATACGGCTGGGACAAATGACTTCTCTTTTATTCCATAATTGTTTGATTCCGAATATGTCAGTCTATTGTCTCTGTCATAATGCTTTTTGGACAGCAAAAGCCCTCGCTCCATCTCTGTTGATGAATATTTGGAGCTTTCAGTCCTGGTGCCAGAAAGCAGGGCTTCTGCCGGATCATCAAGATTGGTGTCAAAGTTGGAATAGCGATATTCTATCCGGCTTCCATCTGAAAGGACCTCCACCACGGACGAGTACCCTATCTGACTTCCCAAGGCGTTCATACCTCCGTAATTTGTAGAATTTGATGAAAAATATATATCAACATGACCCGAAATTTGACCGTCGGCCGATTTCAGATTGTAATTTGAATATTTGTACTTTGGAAGTCCGCCTAAAATTCCCGAAGAATATGCCTTCGCATAACTCGTACCGCCCTTTGTATAGAAAAATTCCCTATAGTCCAAAACCTTGTCATCATAATTTCTGCTGGTTATCCTCTTTACTCTTATTCCGCCTGCAAGCATTGTCTTCTTATTAAGTTTTGTCCTTGTTTCATCAAGGACATAACCACACTCATTCGGCTCATATTCAAATTCTGTATAGCCTCGTGTCGGGTATATGATTTTATTAAGAACTCCACAACTCATAAGTTGAGGATTCGGCTCACGAGACTTATAGTACAAGTCTACATCTGACATATTAATTGAACTGTCAGTATCTTTATTTAAGAACCCCCAATGGTCTGTTCTCTGTGACAAATATCCGGGCACAAATTTCAAATCCTTGTAACTAAAAACATACAATTCATCTCCTGAAATCACCCTTTCCAAATACAATCTATGCGTTGGTGTAAAAATATTATCTTTTTCATAGAACAGTTTTATACTTCTCAAATCAACGCCATCATTATTTCTTACAACTATGCTGTCTAACTGCCGGCTTTTAAGGCGGCTTCCAAAAATCACTGACTTTTCTTGTTCTTTCTTAAATAGGATTATCAGAAAACATATACTTTTTGGAGTCTTTGTACAATCCATTGCAAATGTAGTAATAGTTCTGGTTGTACTTACTCGCATTAAAAGCCTTTCCTCTTTGGTACACTCCATCGCCATATTCTAACTGTCTAGAATTTATCGAATACAAATCTATCCTCCCATTTGGATAGACTACAGACTTCAAAAAAACCGGAGTTATCAGATTGCCTTGAGCAAAAAATGTTATATTGCTATTTATAAACTCATTATACTCGATCAAGCCTGAGCCTCTGGCACCAACATTATAATTGGCTACAGAATACCATATCTGATTGGTAAAATCACCACGCTCGTACTGGAAACAGACCTCTTCCCCTTGCGGAAACTCTATTTTTGTCAGATACCAAGCCGACGACTGCCAATAACTCCAGTCCTGATTAAAGAAATCGATAGCCAACTCAACCGCATCGAAATCGTAACCAAATGTATATCTAACCCCTCTTGAATCTTGCAGTATGAAGCCTGTGATAACATCCGGACTATGACTGCCTAATGCATTTGTGACAAAAGGCACAGAACCTGTCATATAGTCAACGACTTTTACATTATCCTGACATCTGACTGTCCACTCTCCCCTTGAATCCAAAGTAAACACACCAGAAACACCCAAGAAATTAAAATAAAATTCGTCTGGCTCCGTATCAAATAAATCGACCCCCTTTTTAAAAAGTTCTTTCAGTCTGGTCTCCGTATCCCAAGACACTCCATCCAGTTGATGACCCACATAAAGATAACCTTGCTTTTTGTAATTTCCATCTCTATTATCCCAAAACGAGGCTTCATCATACAGCCCATTGACTTTTCTTGAAATACAACCCCCAAAATTAAGCGTCCAGCCTGTACCAACCCAGCCTGAACGGGTATCAGGCTTGATTCCTGATGTATGATAATTCAGAGATACAGGAATGGTTCTGCCACTGACACTTATGCCATAAAGTTCAATCCCAATGTCTGGCGTTCCCGTAAAATGAGAAACAGGGATATCTCCATACTGCCCGAGCGACGAAGAATTAGGACTTTTAATATTTTCATACTGCTCCGGCAACTGACCATAAAGAGAACAAGCAAATGCCATACTGATAAATAATATTAAAAAATTCAATTTTCTCATAACCGTAACTCTTATTCTACATTTATTGCTTTTACCTCTGTCTTTTCTCCAAGTACAGCATGCAACAGATACTCACCCGGTAGAAGAGTACCAACCTCCAGGCTTTGGCTATAGACCTCCCCTCCTGAAACTTTCCGATATGGTATATAACCAAACACCACTCCATGTAGATTGGTTAGCGTTGCTCCAACTGTCATATCTCTATGCACTTCAACATTCAATGTAACTGTCCCTCCTGTATAATCAACATCAAGACCAGAATATCCATTTTCGTACTCTTTAGATAAATACCCACTCTTACCATTTGCTCTGCTGTCTGTTTTCTGCAAAGCATATTCATTCACCATATAAACCTCTGGAATTCCTGTTAACTGATTGGCGTACCTTACAAACGAAATTTTACTTGACCTTTCTATTTTTTCTCCAACATAAAACTGTTGCTCAACAATTTCAGCAACAGGGCAAGCATAACCTTCAGCATACCAACTATAAATATGCTCAACATACCGTGTTTTGTTTCCGCTTTGAATATCAGCAACACCTCTTCCTTTAATCATCACAAATGAATCATTGATTCGGTGTACCCTAAGAACATTTCGCAATGTGTCTCCAGGCTCCAATATTAGCATTCCTTTTGCATCACAAACGCTTGTAGATATACCACCGACATACAAATCAAAAAGTTTGGAATATTCACCCTTCTGAACAAAAGGTTTCGAAACGCTGTCTCCATAAGCAAAAGGATATCTAAAAACTATTCCTGAAATAGAATCAGACAGTACTGTCAAACGATTTTCCAATCCCCCACAAAGCAAAGAGTCGCCTGACAAGCGAAAATCACGACGGGTGCCACCTTCGGTAACATATAATACAGAATCGCCTATCACTTCATATTCACATTTTACATTTCCGTCCAACACCTCCACATCCGTAAAATCCCATATCACATTTTCTCCTCGCGGACCTGGCTTCAAGTTACTTACCACCGTCTTATCTATAAAAGCACTCCCTTTAGGAATACTGTTAGTCCTCGTAAGAATATATGCAGTCCGTTCTGCTTTCATCGCATAGCAACTACATATTAACAGGGTAAACAAAATAGCACTTCTCAAGAAGCCAAAAATAAGGTTATTTCATTTTTATGGTGTTTTTCTTCCTAAACTCTGAATTTTATTATAACTTTGCTCTTGAAAAGTACGCACACGTCGCATAATTTAAGACTAACGATAAATGCGTATATAATAACAAGTTATGGATAATTTATCAAAACAAGCAAAACTGGATTTACGCTATTTGCGTATGGCACGCATCTGGGCGGAAAATTCATATTGCAAGCGGCGTCAGGTTGGTGCTTTGATTGTAAAGGACAAAATGATTATATCCGACGGATTTAACGGCACTCCGTCAGGTTTTGACAACATTTGCGAAGATAACGAGAACCATACATTTCCTTACGTTCTCCACGCAGAAGCCAACGCAATAACAAAAGTTGCACGAAGCAACAACAGCAGTGACGGAGCAACACTATACGTTACAGCCGCACCTTGCATTGAATGTGCAAAACTAATCATACAGGCAGGAATTTCAAGAGTCGTATTTTCTGAATATTACAGAATTACAGACGGACTTGACCTCCTGAAAAAAGCAGGTATCGAATGCTGCTTTTTAAGCGACGAAGAATAAGCAGTCGCCCTATAAGACACGAAAAAGTTATTATATAAATGAGAATAAAACATAATCCGATAATCTGGTTTCCTCTGGTTATTGCAACCTCTATTGTTTTGGGTATTATAATAGGGAACCATATTTCAACAAAGAAATTCATTACTGATAAGGACAGAAAGATAAATACCGTTCTGAACCTTATTGAAAGTGAATACGTCGATACTTTATCCATAAAAGATTTGGTAGAACTGACTATCCCTAAGATTATCTCAAATCTTGACCCACACTCCTATTACATTCCGTCAAGTGATGTCAAGGCTACAGATGATGAACTCAACGGCTCTTTCAGCGGAATCGGCATTACCTTCAATATGATGAACGATACTGCAAACGTTGTTGAAGTTATCCCTAATGGCCCAGCGGAAAAAGCAGGCATCCTTGCCGGCGACAGAATTGTTTCCGTTAACGACTCAACAACTACAGGCTCAAAAGTTTCGAGCGAGAAAGTAAAGAAATGGATTACCGGTGCAAAAGATTCAACCGTTAAAATTGGAATTAAACGAAATTCCTCAAAAAAGATTCTCTATTATAACGTTAAACGTGGCGACATTCCTGTTACATCTGTTGACGCAGCATATATGATCGACAAGACTATCGGTTATGTAAAAGTTAACAAATTTGGTCGCAACACATACGATGAATTTCTAACAGCCATTGCCAAACTACAGAGCAATGGAGCTGACAAATACATCGTTGACCTCCGAGGCAACGCCGGAGGTTTTATGGAAATGGCAACACTGATGGTAAACGAATTTCTATCTAAAGGAGAATTAATCGTCTATACAAAAGGTCGCGATGCACGCGAGAATATCCAGGTTTGGAGCGACAACAGCGGCTCATTCCACGATGCACAAATAGCAGTTCTTATTGACGAATACTCAGCATCAGCAAGCGAAATTTTTGCAGGCGCAATACAGGACAATGACAGAGGTCTTATCATCGGCCGCCGCTCATTCGGAAAAGGTCTTGTTCAAAAACAGACATACTTGCCAGACAGTAGTGCAATCCGCCTAACAACGGCAAGATACTACACCCCTTCGGGCAGATGCGTTCAAAAAGACTACAAATCTGGCGACGACAAGTATTCAATGGAACTTTACGACAGATACTCTCACGGAGAAATATACAATGCCGACAGCATAAAGACAGATGAAAAGAAAATCTTTAAAACAGCAAACGGCAGGACCGTTTACGGCGGTGGTGGCATTATCCCTGATATCTTTGTCCCGAACGATACTGTCGGTATCTCAAGTTACTACATTGCAGTTGCAAATATGGGACTACTTCACAAGTTCTCCTTCAAATATACTGACCTTAACAGAGATAAACTGTTAAAGTACAAAGACATAAACAAATTACTAAAGGCTCTGCCTTCAGATGAATCTCTAACATACGATTTCGTTATGTTTGCACGAGATAACGGAGTTCCTGTCAGATGGTACTATATAAGCCAGTCACGAAAACTCATTGCAAAGCAACTTAAAGCAATGATTGCGAGAGACATTTTAGGCATTCAGGCACAATATCAAGTGCTTAACCAAACAGATACTTCTGTTGCCGCAGCTGTCAAGGCTTTGAAAAGAGGAGATGCCGTTCCTCCAGTAACTCTTGAAATTCCTAAACACAAGACTAACAAATGAATAAGGCTGAACTTAGGAAAGAATCAAGAACCAGGAAAAAGCAATTAACAGTAGAAGAACAAAAGAATGCTGAAATTGCAGTGCTGGAGAAATTAGAGTCCTGCAAAGAATTCCAGGCAGCAAAACGCATTTTGGCATATTATTCCCTACCCGATGAACTTCCAACAATTCAACTTCTCAGCAAATGGAATAAAGATAAAGAAATCTTTCTTCCTCGCGTTAACGGTGATTTTCTTGATATTGCAAAATTTGAACCGGGAAGTACAGAAAAAGGTGCTTTCTCTATTCAGGAACCGACAGACAGCGAACTTATATCAGTTGATTCTATCGACTTGCTGATTATTCCAGCCGTTGGCTACGACCGAAAAGGCAACAGGCTCGGAAGGGGTAAAGGCTATTACGACCGACTTCTTAAAGATGCGATTTGTCCTAAAATAGGGATCATCTACAGTTGCCAACTTTTTAATGAGGTCCCTACAGAACAGCACGACATTCCCGTTGACATTATTATTACAGAAAAAGAAATAATAAAACCTTAATATATGGCACTTGTTTCAGCAGATACAAAACTTTGCGACACTATTATTGAGGAGCCGTCGGTAATTCCTGTGATAAACAGATTTGGGATATCACTTGGAGTTAGCGACAAATCCATTGAAAGCATTTGCATGGAAAAAGGAATAGACCTAACCTTTTTTATTACAACACTAAACGCTTACATCAACGAATCCTTCTACCCAGACA
>Dunbar_p1__coassemble_1988_pt1 | contig 13769 bp, 10 predicted proteins | sample Dunbar_p1__metabat2_high_PE_023 | metagenome-assembled genome bin Dunbar_p1 | reverse complement strand
CACATTGGGCTTTTATTGTATATTTCTTATAAATAAAGTAATTAAAAAATTTGGAAATATGATTTAAAACAAATTAATTTGCATAGCAAAACCGAATAAAATTATGCTTTTTAGTCAATTATGTTAATTCCTCACTTGTCTTTTTAACATAATAATCACAAAAGCAACGTTTTGCAAAATTAGCACATAGAATTTACATTTATTACTCTAATATTCAATCGCTTATGAAAAAACAATTTGCATTGTTTACAGCGTTTCTTCTCGCATGCGGAAGTCCGTTAATTAGCAATTATGACGGATTTACTGCTATGGCACAAAGCCAGACAAGAGAAGTAACAGGAATCGTTTACGGTTCCAATGGTGAGCCTCTAACGGGTGCTGCTGTCACTGTCAAAGGAACAAGCCGTGGCGTTGCTACTGACATTGACGGAAAGTTCAAAATTCAGGCTGCTCCTGGCAATGAACTTCAGATTTCTTTTGTTGGTGAAAAGACACAAGTAATCAAAGTTGGCTCTCAAACGAGTTTAACAATTAAAATGTCAAGCAGTGTAACAAACCTTGACGAAGTAGTTGTAACAGCCCTCGGTATTAAAAAAGACAAGAAGTCCCTCGGTTATGCAATCGAAGACATTAACGCTGAGGAATTGATGAGAAACAAATCAAACAACCCAGTAAATTCTCTGTCAGGTAAAATTGCCGGTGTCAACATCACACAATCATCTGGTGCAGCAGGTGCCGGTTCTCAAATTATCCTCCGTGGTGGTACATCACTTGAACGTGACAACCAACCACTATTCGTTGTTGACGGCGTTATCTATGATAACTCTACATCTGTTGTCGGCAACTCCGCATTCGACGGTATGATGGCAACAGCATCAACAAACTCAAACCGTGTCATGGATATCAACCCAGAAGATATTGAGAATATGTCTGTTCTTAAAGGTCCTGCTGCCGCTGCCCTCTATGGTTCTCGTGCTTCTGCAGGTGTTGTTATCATCACAACAAAAAAAGGTAAAGAAGGTCGTGCTGAAGTTAACTTCTCTACTAAATACACAACAACATGGGTAAAAGACCTTCCTGAAACTCAAAAGAAATACCGTCGCGGTTTCATGAAAGACAACTACGACGATGACGGTAACTATACTGGTACTACATTTGATGACTTCTCCTATGACTCTTGGGGTTCTAAAATCGAAGACGGAACTCAAATTTACGACAATATAGGTGATTTCTTTGAGCAAGGCGGTTCATGGGATACAAACTTAAGCGTTTCCGGCGGTAACAAAAACGGAAACTTCTTCCTTTCTGGCTCATACTTCAGCCAAGACGGTATTATCCCAACAACAGGTTACAAGAAGACAACATTCCGCTTCAACGGCGAACAAAAGTTCAAAATGTTTACATTCGGTGCCAACGTTGCATACTCACAAGCACGCACAGACAAGACTTTAACATCAGCAGGTCTTTACGGATCATCAGGTTCAGGTACAATGCAAGGAGTATACCGCTGGTCACCAACTGATGACATGAAGCACTTTATGAACGAAGACGGCACACGCTACCGTATGTTCGGCGACCGTCTTGACGTTGTTGACGAACGCGATAACCCGTATTGGATTCTTCATAATAACAAGATGGAGGACAATACAGAGCGCTTCACAGGAAACTTCTCTATCCGTGCCGACATCACTGACTGGTGGTGGATTTCTTACCGTATGGGTATTGACTCATATACAACTGAAAACACTAACAACATTGGTCCTGGTGGCGTTTATAAGGAAGCTTGGCAAAATGGTATGTATAGTGAAAACTCTCTCCGCTACCAATATTTGTCAACAAACCTCATGACAAACTTCGGCAAGCAATTTGGCGACTTTAACGTAAACCTTATGTTAGGTACAGCAACAGATGATACAAAATCTGTACGCAACTACCGTATGGCATGGAACTTCCAAGTTCCGGGATTACCATCATTTGACAATGCACTTGACAACAATCGCGACTTTACAAACTCAAAGAGCCGCAAGCGTTTGGTTGGTGTATTCGGCGAGTTCCGCGCAGACTGGAAGAACACTGTATTCTTGACTGTTACAGGACGTAATGACTGGACATCAACTCTTCCAATAGATAACCGCTCTTACTTCTACCCTTCTGTCAGTGGTGCATTCGTATTCTCTGAATTACTAAGCAACCTCGGCGTTATCGATAATACATCACCTCTAACATTCGGTAAAATCCGTGCATCTTGGGCAAAGGTAGGTAAAGACACTAATCCTTACGCTACAAACACATACTTATGGCCAGTAGGTAACTTTATCGGTGGCGTAACTGGTGTTGGTAACAACTGGCAACGCGGTAACCCATACTTGGTTCCGGAAATCACAAAATCAACAGAAATCGGTCTTGAATTACGATTCTTCAAAGACAGACTTCGCCTTGACTACGCTTACTATACAAACGACTCATATAACCAAATTATGACTCCACGTTTGTCAAATGCTTCTGGATATATCCTTTACTCAGTCAATGCAGGTGACGTTTTGAACAAGGGTATGGAATTGAGCATCAGCGGTACTCCAATCCAAACAAGAGACTGGACTTGGGAAACAGGAATCAACTTCTCAGGAAACCGCGGTAAAGTAGAAAACCTAATAACTGGCGTTGACGTTCTTTACGTAACCGACGTTCAAGTTGGTAACGTTCAGGCTGCTTCTTTCAACAACGGTAACTTTATGGCAATTTCAGGTTCTGAATGGGCACGCAATGAGCAAGGCAAAGTTATTCTTGACAAGAACGGAATGCCAACTCAAGGTGGTACTCAAGTAGAAATTGGTAACCGTGAACCAAAATTCCAAGGCGGTTGGAACAACACTGTTTCTTGGAAAGGTTTGACCTTCAATATGCTATGGGAATTCCGCGTTGGTGGTCACGTTTATAACGGTACACAATATGCAATGACAGGTGCCGGAGTTAGCAAGCTGACAGAAAACCGCGACAGAATAGAAATCAATGGTGTTTACAATACAGGAACAGACAAAAAACCAGTATGGGAAGACAGACACTATGTATTTGAAAGTGGCAAAACATACTATTTCAACGGCAAAAAGACAAGTGGTGACGTTATCATCAATAACTACTACCAGAGTTACTATACAAAAGAAAGTGCAAACTTTATGAAAGAAGTAAACTCACTTCGTCTTCGCACTATCTCACTCTCTTACGAGTTGCCAAAGAAATTACTCCAAAAGACAAAATTCATCGAACGTGCATCAATTACAGCAACAGCAAACAACCTTTGCGTATTCTCTAACTATGACGGCGATCCAGAAGTTGCAGCCGCTGGTTCAGGTGCTGTAGGTTCTTCTTCAGTAGGTATCGACTACTGCGGCGTTCCTTCAACTGCAAGTTTCTCATTTGGTGTTAATTTGACATTCTAAAAACCAACAAATTATTGAAACAATGAAAAAGTTAAAATCTATATTAATCGGTGGTGCCATTGCCCTTTCGCTCACAGGATGCAACGATTGGCTTGACATCAATGTTGACCCGAATAGACCAACAGCTGAAAGCGTTCCTTACCAAATGCTTCTTCCTTGGTGCCAATTTTATATGGGTCACGACTATCTAAATACAAGTTCCAACGCTGCAATGTACACAGGACATATCCTACGCACATCTAATGCACGCGAAAAAGGTGCCGCTTTATGGAACCTTGGAGCAGCAACTCGTAGAGCAAACACTTACCAATGGTTCTATGTAGGCGTTGGTCCAAACCTTGACAATTTGTACGAAAAAGCAATGGCTGATAATGCTTACCACTATGCAGCAGCATCTAAACTTATTAGAGCTTACGGTTTCATGTTATTAACTGACGTATTTGGAGAAACTCCATATACAGAAGCGTTTGGTAGTGCTATTTCTCCGAAATTCGATACTGGTAAGACAATCTTTATTGGCTGTCTAAATGAAATTGACGAGGCTATTGAATTATTCCAAAAAGAGCAACCGGCAACTGCATCTCCTCTTGCACAAGGCGACAGTTGGAACAGTGGTGACAAAAACAAATGGTTAAAGTTTGCTTATCTTCTGAAAGCACGCTGGATTAACCACCTTTCTAAGAAAGAAGCAGGTTCATACAAGGAAGGAAAATATGATGCAGATGAAATCCTCCGCTGCCTTGACCTTGCAATGCAAAGCAACGATGACAACACTGTTATCCGCCATACCGACACAAACGGCAATACTCATGACGTTCTTGGTTGGAATGAAACAGTTGATTATTCAACTCTATTCTCTTGCGTTGGTATGAACTCTAACTTCTATGTAACGAAGACATACTACGACAACTTGACAAACTTTATGGGACTTGGTGTAGAAGACCCTCGTGCTGACCGTTTCATTCCTTGGGCTCGCTCTCAAAAGTCTGCAAATTCTCCTAAGGAAATCAAATGGACAGAAGACGGCAAATGGCGTCGCTCTCTACCGGTTGACATCATTAACTCAAATATTACAGCAAACTCAGGTCCATTTGCAATTTCTTGGGAACCTTCAACAAACAGTTGGTATTGTAAGACTGATATCAAAGAGCGCCAAGGCGATACAATCTACGTTCAGGCGCGTTGCAGCAGCAAGGGTTACCATAGCAATATCGACCTTCTCTGGCGAGCTGAAGCAGGTAACGACGCATCTGCCATGAGCGGTATTTTCCAAGTGCGTCCTGACAGTCCTACTCATCTCGGCTCTTACTGGGAAGCTTGCTTCATCAGAGCTGAAGTTCTTGCAAGAAAAGGCGATGCAGGTGGTGCAAAAGAAGCCCTTAAAAAAGCTGTTAAAGCTCATATGGAAGGTGTTAATGACCAATTGAACAAATGGGTTTCTGGAGATGCTTCATTGAAAAACTGCCCTTCATTTATTCCTATGAATCAGGCTGATATCGACAACTACGTTAATAACGTTATTGCCAAAGCCGCTGATCAAAATCTGATGGGTACTATCATGACTCAAAAGTTGATCTCTGAAGAATTTATGTTTGAAACATGGAACGATTTCCGTCGCCACGACTTCGACAAAAACGTATTCTTGGAATGGGATAAGTCTTACGAATACCGCACAAACCCGAACTACCAGACTTATTGTCCAGAAGGCAAAGGTCCGCGTCGCTGGGCTCCTGCAGGAATTGAACAAGACTACAACAACATCAACCTTGAGGCTATTGGTGCTGAAGTTCCTGGCGCTCTTGAACTTCCGCATGAAAAGGACGCTAAATGGTACACATCAGACCAAATCAACACATTAAACGTTTGGTGGGATTCAACTCAGCAATAATCTAATTCAGACCAAGTCTGAACAATAAAACTGGGTGCGGATTTTGTCCGCACCCAGTTTTATTGTTATTCAATCTGTTAAAAGGAGTCCGACTTAATTATAAACGGATTCTAAAAGAATCTCGTCAAACTGCTAACATCACTTTTCTGGACGCAATTGTCTAACAACTTCTCCTGTTCTCCACATCTCACTTTCTCGAAGTTCCTGCAACTCTTTCTGCAAGCCTTCACGGTAACCTTCCTTACTGTTTGAATCAATTGAGCGCTGAGCCTCATTTCCGCAAGCAACCTCATCATAAAGATTTTCAAAAACAGGACGAGTAGCATCGCGGAATTTCTTCCACCAATCTAATGCACCACGCTGCGCAGTTGTTGAGCAGTTAGCATACATCCAGTCCATTCCGTTTTCTGCAATAAGAGGCATCAAAGACTGAGTCAACTCCTCAACAGTCTCGTTAAATGCCTCTGAGGGTGTATGCCCGTGTGCTCTAAGAGTTTCATATTGGGCAGCAAAAATACCTTGAATAGCACCCATAAGAGTACCTCTTTCTCCTGTCAAATCGCTGTAAACCTCTCTCTTGAAATCTGTTTCAAACATATAGCCAGAGCCAACACCAATACCTAATGCCAACACTCTCTCATTTGCTTTTCCCGTTGCATCTTGGAATACAGCAAAAGAGGAATTGATGCCACGACCCTGAACGAACAAGCGACGCAAAGATGTTCCAGAGCCCTTTGGCGCAACCATAATAACATCAACATCTGCCGGTGGAACGATACCTGTTCTCTCCTTATATGTTATAGCAAAGCCATGAGAGAAATAAAGGGCCTTACCTGGAGTAAGATACTTTTTGATTATTGGCCACACCTCAATTTGAGCCGCATCAGAAAGTAAATACTCTATAATTGTTGCTCTTTCTGCCGCCTCCTCTATTTCAAATAATGTCTCACCAGGAACCCAGCCGTCAGCAACAGCCTTTTCCCATGTCTTTGAGTTTTTTCTTTGTCCGATAATAACATTGAACCCGTTATCTCTAAGATTTAATCCCTGACCTGGTCCTTGAATACCATATCCGATAACCGCGATAGTCTCATTTTTAAGTACCTCTCTCGCCTTTTCCAAGGGAAATTCCTCGCGGGTTACAACATTCTCTTCTACCCCACCAAAATTAATTTTTGCCATCTTGTTTAGTTTTATAGTTATTAAATTTATTCTCTTTCTTGAAAAATTATTTTTGCTTTACAAAGGGAAGTGCCATCACTGACAAGTTCTGCCAAACATTCTTTCTCTCTATCATCAATGCCGATAGTAACTTCTGTTCCTATATAAGTCTCTTTTGCAAAAGTTATCTCAAATCGCTTGATATAATTCTTGTCATAGAAATCAAGCGACCAGTTATTAAGGATAACACAAATATACCGGATTGTGTTAACGTGCCTGTTAAAGTCAATATCAGTATATTGGAAAGTGTATTTGCTTTCGCGGACATGTTCAAAAGATCTTATTCTGCTCTGCTTTTCTATCGGGCATTCCTTATCTGCAATATTATCCTCTCCGAACTGCAATTTCGACAAATCGCAACTCTCCCGAGTTTCCAAGTTGATAACCGACCATATCGTTCTTGCATAGCCAAGAATTTCTCCAGCCTCATTGGTTATTTCAACATTTCTTTCTGAAAAATGCCTGTTATAACTTTCAATCCATGTTGTCAAAGTATAATGTTCTCCAACTTTAGGATAATGCTTCATCTCAATTGTTACTCTTGACAGGACCCAAGCATGGTTATACTTCTTTAAAGTCTTATAACCAACACCCCAACTGTTTGCATGCAAGGTTGCCACTTCTATTATTCTATTTGTTAGCAACCATAATGGCATCTCCTGCTCTGCATTGCACTCTCCCGGAGTAAGATAGAAAGTGCTTGAAAATAATTGTTTAACGCTGTTTGTTGACATTTTTTAATTCATTATATCGTTCTTGCTGCTTCTCAAGATAGATTGTCAGCAATTCCTCTTCCATCTTCGTCACCGCAACACGCCCGCTTCTGACGAATTGCAAGATGCCGTACTTCTTCAATTCATTAAATAGAGACTCGGTTTCGTTACTATGTCCTGTCTTTTCTATAACAGTATATTTTCGGTCCATCTCAAGTATCCTCGCATTATAATTGCGAATTATTTGCTCTAGTTCCTTTTCATCAAGCAATTCTTCTGTTGGAACCTTATATAGTGCAATCTCTTGATAGACTAATTCTTCATCAGTATAATAAAAAGACTTCAAAACTTCTATTCTCTTCTCTATTTGCTTTGTTACCTTCCGAATCGTCTCCTCATCGCTCCAAACGGTAAAAGTAAACTTATGTACATCAGGTATTGATGACGGTGAAACTGACAGACTCTCTATATTCAAACTTCGACGCGTAAAGATAATAGAAATCTGATTAAGAAGCCCTACCCTGTTTTCTGTAAAAACAGTTATTGTATATAATTTATTCATTTCTTCAATTCCTTTACATTATAACAAATTAATAACGTTCTTCCGAATTAAGCAATATATTATCGATACTTGCTCCTGCAGGAACCATTGGAAAGACCATATTATTAGGCTTTATTCTAACGTTAAGCAAATATGCGGAATCACTGTCAAGCATTCTCCTTATTGCCGCATCAAGTTCTTCACGCTCACAAACATCTTCTGCTTCAATACCGTATGCCTGACAAATCTTTACATAATCCGGATTTACCATCGGTGTTTCACTATAATGCTTGTCAAAGAACAATTCCTGCCACTGACGTACCATTCCAAGGAAATTATTATTAAGCAGTATAATCTTAACCGGGATTCTGTACTCCAATATAGTGCCAAATTCCTGTATAGTCATCTGCAGACCGCCGTCTCCAACAAAGAGGCAAACCTGACGATTTGGTGCTCCCAATTTTGCACCCAAAGATGCTGGTAGCCCAAAACCCATTGTTCCAAGTCCTCCTGACGTTACTATACTCTTAGGTTCACTGAATTTGAAATACCTTGATGACAGCATCTGATTTTGACCTACATCTGTAACGAGTACTGCCTTATTGCCAGAAAATTCTGATACCTTTCTTGCAACCTCTCCCATATTGAGAAGCCCTTCTTGCGGATAAACCTCTTCTTTAACGACTTTCTCAAACTCTACTTTGTCAGGGTGCTCAAACGATGCAAGCCACTCTTTGTGCTCTGCCTGTTTTACCATCGGCAGCAACTCCTTCAAAACAGTCTTGGCATCACCTAAAATTGAAACATCAGACTTGATATTCTTGTCAAACTCAGAAGGGTCAATATCAACGTGGATAATCTTTGCCTGCTTGGCATAAGTTTCTGTATCACCAGTAACACGGTCATCAAAACGCATTCCAATAGCAACAAGGACATCACATTTATTAGTATTTACATTCGCTCCAATATTGCCATGCATACCAACCATACCCTTAAAAAGAGGGTGATCTGACGGAACTGTTGACAAGCCGAGCAACGTATTGACAACAGGGATACTGGCCTTCTCCGCAAGCGTAAGCAATTCTTCTTCTGCACCAGAAATCATAACGCCATGTCCTGCTATTATCAATGGTTTATGTGCCGAGTTTATCAAATCTACAGCAGCCAAGACTGCTCTTTTATCAGGCACAGGATAAGGTTCATAACTCCTGATATAATTGCACTTTTCATATCTCCACTCAAGTTTACCCATCTGAGCGTCTTTAGTAATATCTACAACAACCGGTCCAGGCCTGCCACTTTGTGCAATATAGAAAGCCCTTGATATAGCCCATGGAATTTCTTCTGCATTTCTAACTTGATAATTCCATTTTGTAACAGGCTGAGTTATACCTATAACATCCGTTTCCTGAAAAGCATCTGAACCTAGACCTTTACTCGGAGTTTGACCTGATATAACCACCAATGGGGTGCTATCCATTAAAGCATCTGTTATACCAGTTATGACATTAGTTGCCCCAGGTCCTGAAGTGACTATCGCAACTCCAACTTTACCACTTACCCTTGCGAACCCTTGTGCAGCATGTATTGCAGCCTGCTCATGTCGAACAAGGATATGATGCAGTTCTGACTTATAACCATAAAGTGCATCATAGACAGGTATAATTGCACCTCCAGGATAACCGAAAATGGTTTCTACCCCCTCTGCCAACAAAGACTTTATAATTGCTTCTGCTCCTGCTATCTTAGTACTCATAATAAATTCTTTAATCAACGATTCTTACACCACCCTTATCTGCTGAAGAAACCATCGCCGCGTATGCTCGCAATGCTTTTGATACTTCTCTTTCTCGCTTGGTAGGCTTGAATGCCAACTTTCCTTTGGCAACTTCCTCGGCTCTTCTTGCCGCCATTTCATCATCACTCAACTTAACGCTTATAGACCTGCTTGGAATATCAATAACGATAATATCACCGCTTCTGACAAGACCAATATTACCTCCAGCCGCGGCCTCTGGCGAAATATGCCCTATTGACAAACCTGATGTTCCCCCAGAAAAGCGACCGTCGGTTATCAATGCACATTTCTTTCCCAAGTGACGTGATTTTATATACGAGGTTGGATAGAGCATTTCCTGCATTCCTGGTCCGCCTTTTGGACCTTCATAAGTTATAACAACAACATCTCCTGCCTGAACATCTCCACCAAGAATTGCATCAACGGCTTCTTCCTGTGATTCATAGACTTTTGCCGTTCCTTCAAAATGGAAGATACTTTCATCAACGCCTGCTGTCTTGACAACGCAACCGTCTAAGGCTATATTTCCTGTCAACACCGCCAATCCGCCATCTTTGACATAAGCATTTTCGCAATTTCTTATGCAACCTGTCTCTCTGTCTGTATCAAGTTCTTTATAAAAATTGGACTGACTGCCCAAAACAATATTCCGTTTATTCGCCGGGGCACTTTTCCAAAGGTTCTCTGCCTCCGCTCCAAAACATGCCCCTCCAACCGCATAAGCATCGATAGCACTTTGCAATGTGTGACCGTCAACTCTCGCACATGATGTATCAACCAAACCACTATCTGCCAACTCTTTCATAATCGATAATATTCCACCTGCCCTATTAACGTCTTGAACATGATAGTGAGAATTTGGAGAAACCTTGCATAAAACCGGAGTTTTTCTTGATAGGGCATCTATATCACTCATTGTAAAATCAACACCAGCCTCATTTGCAATAGCGAGCAAGTGCAAAACCGTATTTGTACTCCCTCCCATTGCAATATCAAGAGTCATGGCATTCAAAAAAGCCTGACGGGTAGCAATGCTACGAGGCAAAACTGATTCATCATCTTCATTATAGTATGCATAGCAATTCTTGACAATCAAATTTGCCGCCTTGCGGAACAGTTCCCTACGGTTAGAATGTGTTGCAAGAATCGTTCCGTTTCCCGGTAAGGCAAGGCCTATTGCTTCATTCAAGCAATTCATAGAATTGGCAGTAAACATACCCGAACAGCATCCGCAACCGGGACAACCTGCTTTTTCCAATTCGGAAACAGAATCATCATCAACTGAAACATCCGCTGAATCAATCATAACATCAATCAAATCAACAGCCTTTTGACCAAGCACACCTGCCTCCATTGGCCCTCCTGAAACAAAGACAGTAGGAATATTCAATCTCATAGCAGCCATAAGCATACCCGGAGTAATCTTATCGCAATTGCTGATACACACTAAAGCGTCTGCCTTATGGGCATTGACCATATACTCAACGCTGTCGGCAATCAAATCGCGTGAAGGAAGCGAATAAAGCATCCCGTTATGCCCCATTGCAATACCGTCATCAATCGCTATCGTGTTAAACTCAGCAGCAAAACAGCCAAGTTTCTCTATTTCTTCCTTTACAAACTGACCTATTTCATGCAGATGCGTATGACCCGGCACAAACTGTGTAAAGGAATTTGCAATGGCAATAACCGGTTTGCCAAGCATTTCTTCCTTCATTCCATTGGCACGCCATAATGCTCGTGCTCCTGCCATTCTTCTGCCTTGCGTGCTTGCCGCACTTCTTAATGGTTTACTCATTTCTTTATAAAATAAAAAACCTTTCCACGCTTTGAGGAAAGGTTGTTATAATATGCTATTATAAGGCATCGACTACCTCTCCCCATTTGCCAGACTACTAATGACAACTGTTGAAACAATCAGACCGATGACTATAATATTATTCATTTCTTTTGATTTTGATTGCAAATTTAAGGCAAACAATCCATATTTACAAACAAACATACATTTTTCTGCTAAAAAAGTAACAAATCGAAAAACATCAATTTTTCTTTAATATTCCAAACTTGCTGAATCATAACCAAATATTTGCCTATTATCCAGCCCACGAAAAATTTAGCATATAGCGTTTAATCAAATTATTTAGCAACTCCGTGCGCAATTTATGCACATATGCATTAGTAACTGTACCACGGACTGCTAAAATTCAGATTTTACAATTCTAATTTACTGTGTAACAACAAATGTATGTCATGATTTTTTGCTAATTTTGTAGTTGTCACAGTTAAATTTCAAACACCACAATGAAATATCTTAAAATATATTCTATACTGGGCGCACTTATGCTTGGTTTTCATTCTTGCTCTTCTGCCACAACAGATGAGCCTACACCCCCGAATTTAGAGGATAGCTACACAGTTGCACGCCGCGATTTCAGCAAGCGATACAATCTTCCTAAAGACAAAATTATGAGACTTAACAACTTTTACGGTGTCGGAGAAGATAACATCGCCGTTTTCACAGGCACTAACGACCAAAACGAAACTGCTGTTATTATTTGCGACACTATCGCTAATAAAGTTCTCTATTCTAACTTTAATCAAATAAAATTCAACACAAATGTAAATTTTTCTATGCCTTACGGCGAAAAGAGATGACTATGGAAGAGATAGCAAATAAGTTTGGAATTACTAGAAAGAGTAAGACAAATAAAAGAAGAATCTATAAATTTAGATTGGATTTTGCTCATAATTATAGAGGCAACTTGCAACTTGACCCAGCATCGGTTGATAAAAGTAAACAATTTTATCAGTTATATCATGAAGCAATTGATACTAAAAATCTTACAAATTTGAATAAATATCTTAAGAAAATGAATGCTCCAAAAGCAACATTTGATAGTAATGGGAACATTGAACTTTCAATGCCAATATTATATAAGTAAAGATTTGGTGGTAAATTAAAATAATATGCATATGAATGTTTTATTATCTTTATTAATAGATGCTGCAATATATATCATAATAGAAAATATATCTGAATCGATAAAATCTTGTGTACATGAAGAAGAGCCAGTCTCGCATGTAATTTCTAAAAATGTCAGATTTACTGCTGACAGAAAAGACACTAATGGATACGAATGGCATAAGGGAGTAGGTTTTGTGCATGCTGATTATCTAAGGAAGATACTACGAGAAGAGGGATTTTGCGAAGAACGGATTAATCGTTTTATTTGAGATTACGAGATTTTTATACAGTATGATTCCTTTATGATATGATAATTCAAAGCAAATTAATTCCAAAAGGAATATGTGTTAATTTGTTCGGTTCATTCTGGGCAAGAGATATTTCTTGGATAGATAAATATGTTATAAATCATGAACGTATTCATACAGCTCAACAGCGAGAATTACTGTTCATAGGATTTTACATATTATATTTTATTGAATGGGTTGTAAGATATATTCATCACAGGAACTGGCATAAGGCTTATAAGAACATCTCTTTTGAGAAAGAAGCATATTCCAATGATCACAACTTAAATTATTTGCAAAGTCGAGTACATTTTCAACAATGGAGATTTTAATTTCAAAAAATCCAAATGTGTATACCAAATTAATTAATTATGTAAGTAATGAAATTAATACCTAAATATAAAGGAGGAGATCAAGTTAAGTTTAAATATCGACTTGGATATGACCCCGAATTAAATACGGTAAGAACAGCTTTTGTGAATATTCCAGAAGTTGTAATTACTCCCGATGCTAATGATTATAGGAGATTAGCATTAAATAGGAGCAGACGAGCAACAAGTCCTATAGTAAGTTTTGATAATGCTATTGATTTAAATTGGTGGCAAAAATTAAAAGAGAACTGTGTAGGACATACCTGTTTAAATACGGTTACAAGTTTTTATAACCCAAAATCAACTGGTTCTATAAATAGAGAATTTGTTGCAAATCCAAAAAGATATGGATTTAAAGAAATTTCTCAAAAAGAAGTTCTCCCCGGAGATATTATCATGTTATCTGATAAAAATAATCGACCCAATCATGCAGTAATGTTTGATAGTGTAGTTAATGGAGATACATTGGTAAATTATTCTAACGGAACTCAAAACTTAGAAACTGGATATAAAAAACAAAAACCTTTATCTGTGTTTCTTGAACAAAA
>Dunbar_p1__coassemble_1782_pt1 | contig 16718 bp, 19 predicted proteins | sample Dunbar_p1__metabat2_high_PE_023 | metagenome-assembled genome bin Dunbar_p1 | reverse complement strand
GTAAAGAAGACCTCTAATTTGATTGACTGTTGGTTGATTTTTCGGAGTCTCTAAAGTTGAAAGCAGGTCGAGGATTCGGAAAATCAACCATTTTTTACGTTTCATTCATTTCACACCTCCTTTCTTTTTTGTATTACAAAGATACATAATATTTACGTTATACGCAAATATTTAAGTAAAAAAATACGGTGTAAAATGCAGTAAATCAAAAACTTTGCTTTTTGATTTACATCTATAAAACTGCACTTTATATTCTTATTCAAAGTTTAATCCCAGTTAAAAGAAAGGGCGGAAAAATAGGCATTTTCAACCGTCATTCTCCGTCCTGTAATCTTTCCTGTAAAGGTATAATTAATCCTCCATCTTCGCATTGTCTATCTCATCAGCGTGAGAAATCAACCTTTTGGCTATATCTCTGAATGCTTCCGCAATTTGGTGATATTCTTCTTCCTTAAAAGAAACAGCCTTATTGCGAACCGTGCAACCGTGCAGTCGTTGAGAGAACCAACTTGCTGATTTTTCAAAGTACTGTTGCGAAATCTGTGACTTGTTTATTAAATCCTCAAGTTCTACAAAGGTATTCCAGGTAGCACCACTCTTATCCGCAATCAATTCTTCACGTCTTTTATTGTATTCTTCAAGACGCATTATTTTTCTTTTTCCTAAATACATATTTTTTTTGTAAATTAGCCCCCGAGTTATTCGGGGGCGGTTAATACTGTTTTTAATCTCTCAGAGCGTTTAATAAGCCCTCAATCTCTCTTATTATGGATTGATTGGCAGGTGTTTCGATTAGTAGCAAGAGTTGAAATATCTTATCAATCAATCCATTTTTGTAACTCATTTCATATACGCCTCCTTCCTTTATTTTTGTACTACAAAAAAATACATAAAAAAATCATTATGTACAAGTTTTTTTAAAGAAAAAATTGGCATAAATCACAATAAATCAGGAATTTTATCAATCGCATTACGCTTAGTTTGGTCTATAATCTTAGCGTAGATTTGCGTGGTGGTAATGTCCTTGTGACCGAGTAGTTTACTAACGGTATAAAGGTCAGTTCCGAGAGATAGCATCATTGTGGCGAATGTGTGTCTCGCAGAATGGAATGTAATCGGCTTGTGTATGCCTGCACTCTCCGCCCACGCTTGCAATATTATGGTGTTATAGTTAACGGAAGGCAGATTATTAAAGACTACTTCTGAATCGTTGCCACGTTCGCCCATAAGTTGCACCGCTTGCTCGTTAATATCAAGATACTCCTGCCCTCCAGTTTTCTTCTGACGAAAGACGATACGAGTTCGCCCATTCTCATTTCTTACATCACCCCACGTCAATTTAACAACATCGCTATAACGAAGTCCGCATAGACAAGAGAATAGGAATGCTCGCTTAAGCGATTCCCGAGAGCAAGGTGTGTTCGCCAACAATCTAACTTCTTCCATTGATAGGTATGTGCGTTCTTTTTCAATTTTTGCAAAATTGGAAACTCTGTTGCAAGGATTATCAGTGGTAACACCCTCTTTAATCGCCTTATTGAAAATCGCCTTTAATTTCGAGATGTATATATAACGTGAATTTTCGCTCAATACGGTAGACGTTCTGCCAATAATTGTTATCTTTCCTGTTAGATAATGTTTGAATCCATTTATCCAATCGGAATCAATCTGACCGAATGTAATATCGCCGTTAGGCTCATAATTGTGCAGATGGCGAGCAGTACTATCCCAAACAAGCCTATTATTGCCGTGCGTGTGATTATCAATGTGATTTTGCAGGTAGTCGAAGAACCGCACATCTTCGTTACTTGTACGAAAGCCATATTCGTTATTTCGCAATTCAACGAGCCGTTTGGCGAGTATGGCTTCAGCCAATCGCATAGTTTCTCTATTCTTGTCTTTGTTTGCTCTGCTGGTCTCGGCAAGAAGATACAATCGCAGAAATTCATACTTTCGCTTCCCTTTATAGTAGCAATCAAGATACAATGATTGATTTCCGTTACTAATAGGTTTCGTTCTTAACTTGATGGAGTCTTTGGTTTGTTTTTTCATTACTTGTTGGTTTTGTTACTCATTTTTTGTTACCCATTCAGCAAGTAACAAAAAAGTAACACAAAATAATATAATAACACCATAACAACATAGTATTTTTATCGTTTTAACGTGATTTTAACCTTTTGTAAAAGACTTATATATAGCGTAGATATGGTACTGTTATGGTGTTTAATAATTAAGGTATAATTTTATGCTACAAAAATACTACAAAATTATGAGAAACAAAAACATAGAAGTAAATACAACAAAGGAGGATGCCCCTATTTCAAGAAACATCCTCCTCTATTAATTATATATGAATTACATCATACCCATACCGCCCATTCCTGGGTTAGCCATTGCCGGTGCTGGATTTTCTTCTTTCTTTTCAGAGATTACACACTCAGTTGTAAGGAACATACCTGCAATTGAAGCGGCATTTTCCAAAGCGACACGAGTAACTTTTGCAGGGTCAATAACACCTGTTTCAAAGAAATTCTCATATTTATCAACACGAGCATTGTAACCGAAATCACCCTTACCGTCCTTAACTTTTTGGACAATAATCGCACCTTCAAGACCTGCATTTGCAACAATCTGACGTAGAGGTTCCTCAATTGCTCTCTTAACAATCTGAATACCTGTATTTTCATCATCATTGTCACCAGCAAGACCATCAAGAGTTTCAACGCAACGGATGTAAGCTACACCTCCACCAGGAACAATACCTTCTGCAACGGCAGCACGAGTAGCACTCAATGCGTCATCTACGCGGTCTTTCTTTTCCTTCATCTCAACCTCTGATGGAGCACCGACATAGAGAACAGCAACACCACCTGCCAACTTAGCCAAACGCTCCTGTAATTTTTCGCGGTCATAATCAGAAGTTGTCTTCTCGATTTGAGCCTTGATTTGTGCAACTCTCTCAGCAATAAGTTCCTTGTCACCCTTGCCGTTTACAATTGTTGTATTTTCTTTGTCAACAGTAATTTTTTCTGCCTGGCCAAGCATATCAACAGTTGCCATATCAAGTTTCAAGCCTTTATCTTCTGAAATAACGACTCCGTGAGTAAGTGTCGCAATATCTTCAAGCATTTCTTTTCTACGGTCTCCGAAGCCAGGAGCCTTAACTGCACAAATCTTCAAAGAGCCACGAAGACGGTTAACAACCAATGTTGCAAGAGCCTCACTATCTACATCTTCAGCAATAATCAACAATGGACGACCGCTTTGCGCAACTGGCTCAAGAATTGGGAGCATATCTTTAAGAACAGAAATTTTCTTATCGAAAATAAGGATATATGGATTTTCCATCTCACATTCCATCTTTTCTGTATTTGTAACAAAGTATGGTGAAATATAGCCACGGTCAAATTGCATACCTTCAACAACGTTAACTGTTGTTTCTGTACCCTTTGCTTCTTCAATAGTGATAACGCCTTCTTTTTTCACCTTACGCATTGCATCAGCAATTAGTTTTCCAATCTCAGCATCATTGTTGGCAGACACACGAGCAACATTTTCAATTTTGTCCATATCATCGTCAACTTCTTGAGCCTGAGCCTTAATTCCTTCAACTACCTTAGCGACAGCCTTATCAATACCGCGTTTCAAATCAATTGGGTTTGCACCAGCAGCGACGTTCTTCAAGCCTACGTTAATGATAGCCTGAGCAAGAACAGTTGCAGTTGTTGTACCATCACCTGCATCATCACCGGTCTTGGAAGCTACTTCCTTAACAAGTTGAGCACCCATATTCTGGAACGGGTCTTCCAACTCTACTTCCTTTGCAACTGACACACCATCTTTTGTAATATGAGGTGCACCAAACTTCTTCTCAATAATAACGTTACGGCCTTTAGGTCCAAGTGTTACCTTAACGGCATTTGCCAACTCGTCAACTCCTTTTTTAAGTTCCTCACGAGCCTTAATATTGAATTTAATTTCTTTTGCCATGATTGTATTTCTTTTTAATTATGATATTAATAATTAACCAAGTATTGCCAAAATGTCGCTTTGACGCATAACTAGATACTTGTTACCTTCATATTCCAATTCAGTACCAGCATATTTGCCGTAAAGGACAGTATCACCTTCTTTAACTACCATCTCTTCATCTTTTGTTCCATTGCCAACAGCAAGGACCTTACCTTGAAGAGGTTTCTCTTTCGCTGTATCAGGAATGATAATACCACCTATTGTCTTTTCTTCAGCGGCAGCCGGTTCAACAAGAACTCTATCTGCCAATGGTTTAATGTTTAATGCCATAATTATATATTTTTATTTGTTTTCTACTTTTATCGGAAAACCCGACACTCTTTGTCAGTGCATAATCCGTGCCAAAAACCAAGAGTGGCGGTTGATATGACAAATTGTCATACTAACCGCCACTGCATATATCATTAATGCCATTATTTCAAAGCATCCAGCAGAATTTTTTCCATAACAAAATACCCTGTCAAATTTGGATGAACTCCGTCATAGCAATATTCTTCCCGAAGCGAAAAGCCATCTTCCGCAACCATTGCTGAAAAATAATCAATAACAGTTATACCATTAGCCTCTCCATATTTTATTATCCTTTTATTCAAAGAATCAATCTTTTGCGGAACATCTGCTATTGCCTTATTCCAAGGATATACATACACAGGAAGGACTGTTGAAAGATAAGGCATTATTCCGTTATTTTTTGCAGTTTCTACCATTGCAACAATGTTTCCAAATGTTTTATCCTCATTATAAGCACCATCATTTTCTGCAATATCATTTGTTCCACAAAGCAACACCACCTTGTCTGGAGCAAGAGCGACAACATCATCATAGAACCTTTCCTTCATCTGAGCAGTTACCTGACCGCTGATACCCCTGCCGACAAATCCATTACGAACAAAAAAAGCAGTATCCATACTTGCCCAATTATCAGTAATTGAGTTTCCCATAAGCACTACTCTTCGACAAGAAGAGTCCTTTTTAAGCACATACCTATTATGCTCAGAATATCTCGCTAAATTAGCCCAGTCACTAGCTTTTACAGCCGTCAAAGCCGTCAAAGCAAAAAGAATAAATAATAACTTTTTCATTAAAATTCAGAAGTAAAGTGGAAACGAATCTTAGGAAAATCAGATTGTGCCATATTCAACACATAACCAGAGTCTGCCAAAAAGACATCACGACCTTCCTTATCAACTGCCATAAACTGATGTTTTCTCTTTTTGAATGCCTCCAAAGCAGCGTCATCATCACTATCAATCCAACACGCTTTATAGAGGCTAATTGGCTCCCAGCGACATTGAGCACCGTACTCATGCAACAAACGATACTGAATTACTTCAAACTGCAATTGGCCTACCGTTCCAATAATCTTTCTACCATTAAACTGGTTAATGAACAACTGGGCAACACCCTCATCCATCAACTGCTCAATACCCTTATTCAACTGTTTTGTCTTCATTGGGTCTGTATTTTCAATATACTTGAACATTTCTGGAGAGAAACTTGGCAATCCCTTGTAATGAAGTTCCTCTCCAGAAGTAAGAGTATCACCAATTTTGAAGTTTCCCGTATCAGGAATACCTATAATATCGCCAGGATAAGCCTCATCAACTATATTCTTCTTCTGGGCCATGAAAGCCGTTGGAGCAGCAAACCTCATCATCTTGCCGGAACGCATGTGCTTATAGTTTACATTTCTCTCGAATTTACCAGAGCAAACCTTAACAAAAGCAATGCAGCTTCTATGATTGGGGTCCATATTCGCATGGATTTTAAAAACAAATCCAGAAAATGCTTGCTCAGTAGGCTCAACAGTCCTTTCCACTGCACAAACTGGCTTGGGAGACGGTGCAATCTTAACAAAACAATCAAGCAATTCCTTAACGCCAAAAGTATTTAGGGCTGAGCCAAAAAACACAGGTGCAACCTTTGCATTCAAATAGGATTCAACTTCAAATTCTGGATATACCCCCTCTATCAAATCCAAATCTTCTCTTAATTTGGCAGCATCTGCCTCTCCAATGTTTTCATCAATAGCAGGATCATTAATATCGTCTATCTCAATACGCTCTGTAACCCTCTGCTTGTTTGGTGTGAACAGGTCAAGACCTTTTTCATATATATTATATACGCCTTTGAACTTTTCACCTATATTAATAGGCCAACTCAACGGTCGCACACTAATCTTCAATTCGTTTTCCAATTCATCAAGAATATCAAACGGGTCACGCCCCTCTCTGTCCAACTTGTTGACAAAAATTATCACTGGAGTATTCCTCATACGACAAACTTCCATCAACTTTCTTGTCTGCATCTCCACACCTTTTGCAACATCGACAACGATGATAACACTATCAACAGCCGTAAGCGTTCTATATGTGTCCTCCGCAAAGTCCTGGTGACCAGGAGTATCAAGAATGTTAATCTTATAGCCCTCATAATTGAAGCCCATAACAGAAGTAGCAACTGAGATACCTCGCTGCTTTTCAATCTCCATCCAGTCCGATGTAGCTGTTTTTTTGATTTTATTTGACTTTACCGCACCGGCCACGTGAATAGCGCCACCAAATAGCAAAAGTTTTTCTGTCAAAGTTGTTTTACCCGCGTCAGGGTGACTGATAATAGCGAACGTACGCCTTTTCTGTATTTCTTCTTGTAATGTTGCCACGAATAATGTTTTTTTAAAGATTGTCGTAATCCTCTTTTGTAAAAAGAAGGTTCTTTTTGTCTTTATGATAAAAAGTTGCGAGAGTAGATATAAATTTAGTAATCTGAGTCAAAGCCTCCATTGTTGGCTTTGAAATCTCCTTATGCTGCAGTCTAATTAGGAACATTCCGTATAGAGCATTGAAGCAAGTCTCTATTTCTCCTGATTTTTCATCACCAGATTTAGCACGAAGTTCTACAATAAATGGCAATGTTCTATAGAACTCTGCTACATAATTAGGATATTTTTGAGTTTTCAACAGCATTTGGTGCAAATCAGCCAACGCAATGATAATATTCTTGTTGATTTGCAAGTGACCACTTTCAACAACGCCTTCACGACGCATCATCTCAACAAGTTCAGAGTACCAGTTTAATTCGGCAGAATACTGCTCGTCTGTCAAATTACAAGGCTTTATAACAGTTTTCTCTATTTTTTCAACATCAAGACTATTAGCCCTTATAATATCCTCTACCTGCCACATATATAGCAGATATTCGGCAATATTCTCGTTTCGCAATTTTTGAGAAGTAAACATATCCCTGATTATCCGAATTTACTAATTTTCCTAAGCATAGCCTCATTTAGGACCTTAACTCTACGACCGTCTACAACGATAATATGCTCATTGACAAATGCTGACAATGTTCTAATTGCATTCGACGTTGTCATATTAGAAAGATTAGCCAAGTCTTCTCTTGACATATATATATTTAGCGTTTCTCCATCTTCCTCATAACCATAATTATCAATCAATAACGCTAATGCCTCAGCCAATCTTCCTCTGATATGCTTTTGTGTCAAGTTTACAATTTTAGTATCTGAACGGCCAAGATTATGAGACAGTTCATGGATAAAAAACCACGCCAATTGTCGATTTCTGTCTATCAATTCAGAAACAACCTTCATAGGTATCGAACCAACAACTGATGCTTCCATGGCAATAGCGCCGGAAACATACGGCTCATTTGCAAAGAATGCCCTATGTCCAAAATATTGAATAGGACGAATCAACCGGATAATCTGCTGACGTCCGCCAATTCCTTCCTTATACTTTTTAACTTTACCTTTTATAAGGCACCACAAGTATTCTGGAGTTTCTTTTTCAGCGTAAATAATCTGGTTACGCTTAAAATTATGAAGCGTAAAATTCTCCAACACAACTCTCTTGTCATCAGCGTCCAAAGTATCCCACAGGCCTGACAAGTCCTCTCTAATTACGGTTTCTAAGGCTTCTCTCGAAATCATGTTATAAAAAATTGCTATGCAAATATGCTTTACAGCACAAAATTACAGCATTTTAGCAAATTTTCCAAAATAATTTCTCAAATTTTAATTAATGTGTATCTATTTCCAGGCAAACATCTAACCATACCATTAAATTCCATACCAACAAGAACACTTAGCAACTTATGGAAAGGTAAACCGACAACAGGAATCAACTCTGCAACCGTTACATAATCTCGGTTAGATAAATAGTCATAAATTTTCTTTTCATCACCATTGACAACTGGAAACAATTCTTTTTCAACAGGCTTCATTTTCTTCTTTTCCCATCCTACCGCGTTTAAAAAGTCTTCATGAGAATTTATTAGCATTGCAACGTTTTTTGATATCAAGGAATTACAGCCTCGCGAATATTCGTCACCAACTCTTCCTGGAAAAGCAAATACGTCTCGACCGTAATTTAAGGCAATATTAGCAGTTACCAGTGCTCCGCCTTTTTCTGCTGATTCAACTACCACTGTGCAATCTGAAAGTCCTGCAATCAGCCTGTTTCTCGAAAGAAAATTAGACCGATGGACACGGGTGTTAAATTTATATTCTGTCAAAATAGCACCATTTCTGCGAACAATTTCCACAGCGTCGGAGCGGTGCTGTGCGGGATAAATTGTATCAAGCCCGTGGGCAACAACAGCAATTGTTGGCATACCGCATTCAATTGCCACCCGGTGCGATTTGATATCAATTCCATAAGCCAAGCCGCTTACTATTACGACGTCATTTCCAACTATCTCTGACAGGCCTTTGATAAAATGCTCACACAAATCCATTCCATACATCGTGGCATGGCGAGTGCCAACCATACTTACCACCTTTTTTGCATTAAGGTCGCAATCTCCAGAAAGAAACAGCGCCAAAGGTGCATCAGGAACAGTTTGAAATCTAACAGGATAAGTTGGATTACGAAAATATTCAACTCTAACATTCTTTCCTGACAGTAGGTCAAGATTAATATCGGCGTCAATCAGCAGACTATCTCTATATTTCTTGTCAATCAGTTTATCCGACAGCAAAGTATGCTCACGCAAGTCAGAATCTGACATTCGAAAAAAATTTTCCTCCGAACCAACTGCTGACAGCAATTCGTTAGCAATATCAACATTAATTCCCTTTATGGAAGAAAAAGCCAATTGATAAACCGATGGCATCATACCTATTTACTCAAGAAATTCTTAAAAATCTCAGCAAGAGTTTCGCCTCTGTCAAGTCTTCCATTTTCAAGGCAGACACAACTAACTACCGCTTTTACTACCTGTCTGCCGTTTTTCTTGAACAAGTCTTGATGGAAGACAAATCTCACCCCTTTTCTCTCAAGCCACAACTTGCTATCAAAAACATCACCGCTACGCAAAGGCTCTTTATATTCTATCTCGACTTTATTAAGTACTGGTATAATTCCACGGTTCTGCATTTCAGCAAAAGAAATGCCATTTTCCGAGCAAAAAGAATGTCGAGTATGCTCAAGATAATGCAAATAGTTTGCATTATTTACTATCCCCTCTGAATCGAGTTCATAGTCACGCACTTGCATTTCTAATGAATATATATATTCCTTCATGTTGTTAGAAGTTTTTTACTACCATTCTCAAATCAGTAAGTTTGGTAAGCAAATCCTCAATTTTCTCCAACTTGAGCATATTAGCACCATCAGATTTGGCAACAGACGGGTCATGATGCGTTTCAATAAAAATCCCATCAACTCCAGTTGCAATACCCGCTTTTGCCATTGTTTCAATCAAGTGAGGGAGTCCGCCTGTAACTCCAGCAGTTTGATTCGGTTGCTGCAATGAGTGTGTAACATCCAAAATAACGGGAGCGTATTTTTGCATTTCAGGAATGCCACGAAAATCAACAACCAGATCCTGATAGCCGAACGTCGTTCCTCTTTCAGTAATAGCCACGTCATTATTGCCAGCATCTTTAACTTTCTGTACAGCAAACTGCATAGCCTCTGGAGACAAGAATTGACCTTTCTTGATATTAACAGCTTTACCAGTCTTTGCGGCTGCGACAAGCAGTTCTGTTTGACGGCAAAGGAATGCTGGAATCTGCAAAACATCTACGTATTTTGCAGCTAAAGCAGCCTCTTCATTTGTATGAATGTCTGTAACTACTGGAATACCATAGGTGTCACGAACTTTCTTCAGAATTTCAAGAGCCTTAACATCTCCAATTCCTGTAAAAGAATCAATGCGAGAGCGGTTTGCCTTTCGGTAACTGCCTTTAAACACATAAGGTATATCCAATTTTTTTGTAATTTCCGAAACATGTCCGGCAATATCCATGGCCATTTGCTCACCTTCTATGACACATGGTCCTGCCAACAGAAAGAAATTGCCTGATTTTGATGCTTGTAATTTATCTATCATTTTTAAATCTTATTTATCTGGTTTTTAGCATGAACAGCAGCACATGCAAAAAGGCCTGCTGTCTCTGTCCTCAATCTGCTGTCTCCCAAAGTTACAGGAACAAAACCTGCCTTCATAGCCATTTCCACCTCCTCTGGACTAAAATCCCCTTCGGGACCTACCATAATCAGAACGTTGCTACCAACTTCGTAGTCCTTCAGAAAATTTCGACGCTCCAAATTCTTGTCGCAGTATGCTATAAATTTCTGCCCTTGGAAATTGGAATTGATAACTTCTTTAATTGGTGTTAACTCTGAAACTTCGGGTAAAGATGTCTTTAAAGATTGTTTCATAGCAGACACTGCTATCTTTTTCAATCGCTCTGTTTTAAGCACTTTTCTCTCGGAAAAACGGCACAAAATAGGGATTATGCTATCAACTCCCAATTCTGTAACCTTCTCAGTCATCCACTCAAGACGGTCCATATTTTTAGTTGGAGCAATAGCAATTGTTATATTGCAACCCCAATGTGGTGCAATATTTTTTTTGTCAACGATTTCAACCTCGCAACGCTTATTGGTTGCAAGTATTATGCGACATGTAAATAACTGTCCTTTGCCGTCAACAACTTCTATCTCGTCGCCTTCAGCAAGGCGAAGTACACGAACACAATGCTGCCCCTCTTCTTCAGGGAGCAGCATTGTTGTTTCTATATCAGGAGCATAAAACCTATGCATCTATCTAACTAATTTTTCTTCTTTTCGATTATCTTTAAACACTACAAGGAATGCAAAGGCTACAACCAAGGCATATCCTGCAAAAATCAGCCATGCTGTTGACCAGTCACCTACGCAATAAGAACCTACTTCTCCACCAACTTCAACAGTTTCCCAGTGACAGAACTTTTCAACGACTTTCCCAGCAAGGAGAGTTCCAACAGAGGCACCAATACCATTTGTCATAAGCATGAACAAACCTTGTGCTGATGCTTGAATGCTGTCATCAGTTTCCTTCTCAACAAACAAAGCACCTGATACATTAAAGAAGTCGAAAGCCACGCCATATACAAGCATTGAAAGGATAAACATCCAAACGCCGCTTCCAGGGTCGCCAAGACCAAAGAATCCGAAACGGAAAACCCACGCTACCATAGCAATAAGCATAACGTTCTTTATGCCATACCTTTTAAGGAAAAATGGAATCAAAAGAATACACAATGCTTCTGATATTTGAGAAAGCGAAGTAAGCATTGTTGCATTATTCGCTCCGAATGTATCAGCAAATTCCGGCAAAGCCTTAAAGTGTGTAATGAAAGGAGTTGCATAGCCGTTTGTCACCTGTAAGGACATACCTAAAAGCATTGAAAAGATGAAAAACAGAGCCATCTTTTTTTGCTTGAAAAGTTTAAAGGCATTCAATCCAAAAGCCTCAATAAATGAAGTGCTTTTACCTGATTTCTTCTTGTCAAGAGGACATGCTGGCAATAGGAATGAATAGACAGCCATCAATATACCCAAGGCACCTGATACAAATAACTGCATATAAGTATATTGGAATCTGGCAGCATTCTTTTCAAGAGTAAAGAAGAAATTGCCGTCAGCATCAATAACAGCACAGTTAACAAACCACATTGTTGCAATAAAGCCAACCGTTCCCAACACCCTGATTGGCGGGAAATCTGAGACTGCATCGTATCCGTTTCTTTTCAGCAAAGAGAATGCAACAGTATTCGACAAAGCCAAAGTTGGCATATAGAATGCAACACTAATTGTGTATATAGCAACCATAGCAACACGGTCTGGAGTAACTCCTGTTTCTGCTGCGCTATATCCCATATACCAGCAACTAAGCATTGTTGCACCTGCGATAAAGTGACAAATTCCAAGCAATTTTTGCGGTTGAATAACTTTATCTCCTAAAATACCCATGATGGCCGGCATGAAAATGGAAACTAGACCTTGAATAGAATAAAACCAAGGGATAAGGTCGCCCATTCCTACGGCTCCAAGGTAATTACCTATACATGTCAAATAGGCTCCCCAAATTGCGAATTGCAGAAAATTCATCACTGCAAGTCTTACTTTTAAACTTTTCATCTTTTCAGTTTTTTCAAATTGTATAGATTTTATTTTTTATTTTTTTTCTCTTCAATTGTCTGCTTGATAACCGCTGCCTGCTCATAGTCTTCTTTCTCAACGCAGGCTTTCATCATACGCTCAAGTTCTTCAATAGAATATCTGCTCAACGGAATATCAGGCTCCGGCTCTTCATAAATTTTATTATTAATATTGAAAAGCGATGTTGATAGTATTCCAGTTTCCTCAACGACTTCTGGGACAGCAAATATAGGAGCATTGCACCTCAAGGCTATCGCAACTGCATCAGACGTTCTTGAATCAATAATAACCTCCCTATCGCCTGTATATCCATCCTTCATCTTTATCTCAGAATAGAAAACGCCTTTGTCAAATTTATATATTAGAACGCTCTCTATCTTAATACCGAACGCTTTTGCAGAAGAAACAAATATATCATGAGAAAGCGGACGAGAAAGGTTTGCCTTTTCAAGAGATGCGGCTATTGACTGCGCTTCGGCAACACCTATAATTACAGGAATGGTTTTATCACCATCAACCTCAGACAATAATAGAGCATAAGCACCTCTATGAACTTCGTTTGCAGAGAGCCCTCCAAGAGTCAAACGTATATATCCACTCTCTTCCATCTTTAAAGTTTCTTTTTTTGTTGTCCAGTAATAACGCCACTACCATAACACAAATGCCCAGTAGCGTCATAGATAACAGCAAACTGCCCAGGTGCTATACCTTGAACAAGTTTCTCTGACTCTATAACATATTCCCTATCACCAAGATGAATTAATTTTGCTTTCATAAATTCTGGAGTATGGCGATTTTTGAACATAATGTCAACCGGCTCGACTTGATTTTCCCAAGGGTTTCCTGAGATAAAGTGCATTTCATCTAAATGAATTGTCTTGCCATACTGCTTTTCGGTATCATAACCATTGCTGACATATATAGTATTGTCCTTAACGTTCTTTTTAACAACATACCATGGACCTCCACTAAGCCCAAGTCCCTTACGCTGCCCAATTGTGTGGAACCAGAAGCCTTTGTGTTCGCCTATCTTGCGACCTGTTTCCAGTTCAATAATATTTCCTTTTTTCTCTCCCAAGTGACGGCGTATAAAGTCATTGTAGTTAATCTTTCCGAGGAAACAAATTCCCTGACTGTCCTTTCTATAAGCATTTGGCAATTTCACCTCCTGAGCAATTCTTCGAACTTCACTTTTAGGCATACTACCGATAGGGAAAATAAGATGTGAAAGTTGCTCATAAGAAATCTGTGCAAGGAAGTCAGTCTGGTCTTTAACTCGGTCACATGCAGTTGCAAGATATTTAGTTCCATTAATAAAATCAGTTGTTGCATAATGACCTGTTGCTGTAAGGTCAAAATCCTTACCCCAGCGACGCTCAAAATAACCGAACTTAATCATCTTGTTGCACATCATATCAGGATTCGGAGTCAGTCCTTCACGAACATTTCTCAAAGCATACTCCATAACATTATCCCAATACTCCTGATGAAGAGAAACCACCTCTAGTGGCAAACCATAGCGATGTGCTATTGCTTGACACATTTCAATATCCTCTTCTGCAGAGCAATCTCCCTCATCGGTATCAAGACCTATTCGAATATAGAAAAGGGTCAAATCATGTCCCTCCTCTACTAACTTATGCACAACGACAGCACTATCAACGCCGCCTGAAATCAATACCGCTATTCTCATATTACATTGTTGTCAATTCATTAAGATTATTCTTGTTAACAAAGTACAACGTAACAAGATAATCAACAGAAACTTTCCCAGGACCAGCCAAAACAATAAAAAAGAACATTCCCATAAACATCAATGGAACGTACCCCAAAGGCATACTTGCAAAGACAGCAGAATCTCCCAATCCAAGACTACCAAAATCAATAATTCCACCGTGAAGCAGAAAGAACTCAGCAGCCATCATTGATATTACCGGAGGTATAGCAGCAAGTCTGGTCAAAAATCCAAACAGCACAAGAATTGAGCAAACGACTTCTACTGTTATCATCATAACAAGCGTCGTCTGGCTACTCATTCCCCACATTGATGGAAACGTCTCGGAAAAATAATCGAAATTGGCAATCTGTCGTATTCCAAACTGCAAGAATAGCAATCCTGCAAATATACGCATAAACAACCTTGCGAGGTTTCCATACGAACGGTACGAGATAACCATAAAAAGTTTCCGCAATTTTCTATTCATAATTTTATCTCTTAGAATCTATTATCATTTGTTCAAGGCGATACTCATCTGTGCCATCATTTCAAGCACCTGCTCAACTCCAGGACTTTTTGCAATAATCTTCTTGTCCTTATCAAGAACATACACGCATGGAACGACTCGCATATCAAACTTATCTTCCATATCGCGAACTTCTGCCTTATACCAGTTTTCTGAATCGCCATCGCGTTTAACTATCTTGTCAGAGTATAGTGAAACAATGGTAACCACACCAGAATTAATAAGAGTATTAGTTGCAATATCTGTATTCAGCCTCAATTTGTATAAAGATGTGTCAAAATTGCCGTCGATATTTAGGATAGCAACATAATATTGTGATGCTAAAGAGTGCAATGTTGCGTTTTCATCTCCTTTTTCTAATGTTAAATCCATAAAAACAGCGTCAATTCTTGACGCTTGCAGTTTTTTCACATTATTAAGCATAGCATCTCTAACTTCTGAATCCAATTTCTTGCTTTTAGAAAATGCCTCCGCAAAAAATCCGTACAAATCCTCACTACAATATTGAGAATAAGGCGAATATATATAATCATCAACAAAACCTATCACTGTCTGAAGGTTTTTCTCATTTTTAGAGACACGCTTAACAAACGAATCAACAGACTCTTTAACAACATTCTTATCTGCAAGTATAAAGAATGAAAGATAGTCTGTAAAAGCATCTGCAAATGCTGAAATATCAGTTATCTCCTGCTTTTCAAGATCGCATTTATCCCACAAGTGCTTTGCCATAAAATCAGCGCGAAGATTAGTCTTAGTTAACTTATCCGGCACAGTCGGATACTCAAAAAGCGTTTTTGCATCGTTCTGAGCAGACAACGCAAACGGAAAGACTAACGCCAATACTAATATTCTAATAATTCTATTCATAATTGCAAAGATAATACAAACCGAGAGGAGAAAAAACAAGTTTACTTGTTTTTTTATCCCGAGGTGCAGTTTATCTTATCCAAAGATACTGCAAGTCGAACGCAAAAAAAAGAAATTCACTTCATTTTTTGCTGAGACGCAGCCTATCTTGCACCACCACGTGAAAATAATACAAACCGAGAGTGGAAAACAAATTCTACTGTATTTCATTTCAAAGTATAGTCCATAATTTTAAAAGACCAATTACGATTTCCGCAACATTCTGCTTTTTTGAAAATAATTTGCCTCTAAAATGGATGTTTTTATACATTTTTTTTTAATTTTGCGTTACAGACATAAGAAAATTACTGTTATGATAGATACAGACAAAAAATTCGTTGTTGCGATCGGACGGCAATTCGGTAGTGGCGGCCACGATATTGCTAAAAAACTTGCAGAAAAATTAGGCATTCCCTTTTATGATAAAGAGCTGCTCCTTGAAGCAGCCAAAGAAACAGGTCTAAACCCCGACCTATTCGAGAAAGCAGATGAGAAATTACCTTCTTTTTATATCGGTAATATCTCGATGAATATCGGATACTACATCCAGCCTTTCCACCCTTCTCATTCGGCAAATTTTTATGAGCGAGTAAATAAGGCTATTTGCGATATGATCGAAGAAATCGCCCAAAAGGAGTCTTGCGTTATCGTTGGAAGATGTGCTGACCATATCCTCCGCAACAAAGAGAAATGCATAAGCATCTTCATCAGCGCCGACAAAGACTCTTGTGCTGAAAGAGTTATGCAACGCACAGAAGGATTAAACAAGAGCGAGGCTATTGCTCTTGCTACAAAAGAAGACAAACTAAGAGCAGAATACTACAACTTCTATACAGACAAGGAATGGGGAACCGCAAATTCTTATGACCTTTGCATAGATTCCTCCAAACTTGCAGAAGATAAAGTTATTGATATTCTGATAAATTACATCGAAACAAGACTAAAAGACTAATCGAGTAGTTTGTGGTTATCGCTGGACTCTGATTGCGGTTTTTCAACTTCCTGAATTTCGATAACGTTATTTTCCTCGTCTTGCTTTGCAGCAATTCTTTTGCGCTTGAAAAACATTTCTGCCAAAGAATTG
>Dunbar_p1__coassemble_1619_pt1 | contig 20252 bp, 16 predicted proteins | sample Dunbar_p1__metabat2_high_PE_023 | metagenome-assembled genome bin Dunbar_p1 | reverse complement strand
CTTATGAATTGTCATAATGTTAACAGCATCAATATTGTCGGGCGATGAAATCGACAACTTCTTTCCTTTTAATTCCCACCACTTCAAAAACTCATGAACGTTAGAACCATAAAAATCCATATAGTCCAAAACGGCATCCTGAAATGCTTGAATAAATGGTGTTTGCTCTGTAAGAACGTCTTTATCAGTAATATATTTATTTATGATTTTATCAACCAAATCATCCAAAGTTGTCGGCTTATCATTAATCAGGATATTTTCCAAATCAAAATCCTCGCCTCGACCGCTGGCCGCTTTACTTATAGCCTGCTCTATTTCAATACCCTGGCTTATATTGTACTCAAAGCGATGTATAAAATCACTCAGATAAACACTTCTCCTTCCTTCCGACTCTTCCCACCCTTCCTTATTCTCAGATTGTAAATGAGCATCTATGGAAATAAGAGCACTGATAACGGTTCTCACGACAGGAGAATTTGATATAAAAAGCGACTCTTCTGAAATAACGTTTATCTGCCTCTCTCCCTCTTGAGGAACATAATCCATAAATGCACTTATTATGTCACGACCCTCACTGTTGGTATTCACCAGAATGGCAATATCTTTCTGGGAATAATTGCGATTCAACATATCCTGAACAGTTGCAATTGTACGGCGGATTGACTCTTGATGCAAATCAACCTTCTCGCAAATATCATTGTTACTTTTATCTTTATCGTTCTGCTCTAATATTTCAAATCTTATAAACCCGCGTTTATCCCTATTCTTTTCGCTAATTTTTTGGGCAACATTTTCATAATACTCTCCCATTCTCAACTCCTCAGAAAGGGCTTTAAAGAAAGTATTATTGAATAGGACTATATCACGGCAACTTCGCCAGTTGGTGTTTGGAACAGACTTGGTCTTAGCATCATCACCCTCTATGAAATGGGAGAAATTGCCTTCTACCTCATTCTTCAACAAATGAGGATCAGAATTTCTGAAGCGGTAGATACTCTGCTTTACGTCGCCTATAATCAAATCGTCATTACCACCAGAAAGGCTCTCGTCAAGAAGCGGCATAAGGTTCTCCCACTGCATGCGGGATGTGTCTTGAAACTCATCTATAAGGAAATTATATATGCGAGTGCCAACACGTTCATAGATATATGGAGCATCTTCTTTATTGATTATTCGACGCAATATCTCATTTGTATTAGATAGCAATATGATATTGTTATCATTACTGAAACCCGTAATATTCGCCTCTATTTCGCCAAGCAAGCCAAGCATGTGGATATTTTCAAGAATAGCAGATGCTGTTGCCTTATGCCTTAGTAAATTTCCTATGTCAAGACTCATTCCAATTACCGTATCAGGGTCTTCTGCCGACTTATTGCATAGTTGCTTTGTCTGAACATCTCCCTTAAGCATCGCTTTATAAAGTGTCAACTTTTCAATACCAGAGTCATTCCCTTTATAGTCCTTAAATTTGCCAAAAAATTTAATAGCGTTACTACTATAGCCTTTACCTGTTGATAACAAAGCATATAAGTCTCTTGACAATTTAGAAATCTCTACAAGGTCATTTTTCAGGATATCACCCAACCTGCCCTTGAGTTTTTTCATAACGCCTTCGTTACTTATCCACTCTCCAAGTTCATTGTGGTGCTTTTTGACGTTCTCTGTTTTCAACTGCTGGGCAAATGAATTTAGCGATATTTCTCCTCCTCCATAACTTATGCCACTATTATCTCTAAAGACATCCCATGATTTACCACTTTTTATGGCATTCTCCATAAAATCTGAAATCCACTCCTTTACGAACTTGTCCCTGTTCCTCAAATGAAGGCTCTTTTTCAAGTCGCTGACACCAACAGAAAACACAAAGTCATCGTTCAACTCAACATTGAAATTGCCTATCAAATCAACATCAAAAGCGAAAGAGCGCAATATCATCTGGAAAAACGAGTCAATAGTGCTCACATTAAAGTTTGAATAGTCGAAGAGAACATCAGTCAACGCTTTCTTTGCTGAATCTTGAAGTTTTTTAGGCTGAGTACCAAACGCCTTTAAGAGCGATTCCGAATGGTCGCTGTTTTTGGAGTTTCCCGCGATCAAGTCCAGTTCCTTAACAATTCGCTTCTTCATCTCTTCAGTAGCCTTATTAGTGAAGGTTATGGCGAGAATTTTTTTGTGATTGTCATTAGGATGCTCATCCAAAATGTAACCGCTTTCTGTTTTCTTTCCCAACAATATTTTAAGATACTCAAAAACAAGATTATACGTTTTCCCAGAGCCTGCAGATGCTTTGTGGATTAATAACATGGCTTAGACTGTTTTAGGATTATTACATAACCTCCTTACGAAGGTCATAATTATTTCTCAACGCCTCAAAATTTTCCGGCGCTTTCCTGAGATTTTCTGTATCAACAAAAGGATTATAAGAATCCGCTATCTGCTGCATGCCGGTTACGTCTGCTCCTGCCGCAGGGGCTAAAACCACCGGTTTGCCATCAACAGAAACACCAAAATGCTTTTCAAAAGCCTCCAATGCCATAGCAGTTGCTCGCGACTTGCCTTCTGCAGAATAGCCTGCTATATGCGGAGTTGCAATATCTACAAGTCCAAGCAATTCGCGGCTAATGTCAGGCTCATTCTCCCAGCAGTCAACTGCGGAATATTTCATCTTGCCTTCCTTTATCGCCTCTGTTAGAGCAAGGTTATCAACAACCTCCCCGCGGGAACTGTTAATAAGCAATTCGCACTTGCCGAGCGATTCTAGAAATGCCTTATCCGCAAGATGATAGGTCTTGTCGTCACCAACCATATTCAACGGCGTGTGGAATGTTATTATGTCAGCCTCTTTGGCAATGGTTTTCAAATCAAAAAAGTCGCAACCTTCAGCACGCTGACGCGGAGGGTCGCAACGAAGTACCTTCATGCCAAGCAAATCACCCCAACGGGCAATGATTTTACCTACATTACCAACACCGACAACGCCAAGCGTCTTTCCTTTAATATCCATTCCTACAGTATGGGCAATAACAGAAAAAACATATTGCGCAACGGCTGGTGCATTGCAACCGGGTGCATTGAAAACGGCAATACCGCTGCGCCGGCAATAATCCAAATCAATATGGTCGGTCCCAATTGTTGCCGTTGCTATGAACTTGACTTTACTGCCTTTCAGTAAACTTTCGTTACAGCTCGTTCTTGTTCGAACAAACAATGCATCGGCATCGCATACTGCTTCATTATTGATTGCCGAAGCAGGCAAATAAAGCACATCTCCAAAAGGCTCAAGCAGTCCCTTGATATATGGGATATTTTTCTCTACAATAATTTTCATCTCTAAATCAGATACCTTATTACTTCAAAACCTATCCATCCTGACAAATTGACCAGCACCAATACTGCAAAAAGAATATATCCGCGACGCAATTTCTCTATAGTAAAGAAATGTGCAACATGGAATGCAAGACAGATATTCAATATTGTCAAGTAGAAATAGACATTGTTTATATCAATAAACAAAAGTACAGTAGCAGCCATTGCAAGTATGGTTATAAAACCATTATAGGAACGCAACTGCAATTTGTAACTCATCAGTCGGAACATATTGATTGCACTTAAAATCGCACCGGTCAAAATCGTCATAGCGATATTGAAAACAAGCGGACTGGTAACGATATCAATATAGGCATCGGCTGTAAACGTCAACTTTGGCAAAGCAATATCCGACAATTCTGCTATTCCAAGACCGAGAACTATCCAATAAGGAACGAACAGACCAATAAGCATAGCGACAAAGCCTTTAAAGCACATCAACTGCATCTGGATAAAGCCAATAAAAAATACCGGCAACAATAACACAAAGGCATAATTGAACATACTTCCAACGGCAAGAATAAACGATATAAGGAATATAAAACTCCTTCTCTGCCTTTGCTGATATCCCTCAAACAGCACCAGCATCGATAGCAACACACCAATACTCAGAACAATTGATGAATTGGCAACTGCAACAAGCGATGATACCGAAAATGTAAGAATTAGAAAATATGTTGCATGCAGCAACGTGTACTCGCGAATAAATGCGTAACGCTTGTTAAGGAACACAATAAGAATAGTGTTAACTGCTACAAAAATCAAATTAAGGAAAAACGATGCCAAATCACTGCTGCTTATCTCTGGGCAAAACAATATACCTACCGATGAATGAGTGTCGTAAAGACCAATAAAGCTATAGAAATAAGCAAGTATCAGAGTAATTACTGCCACAACTCCGAGACAGTAACCTCCGTTAATAAAGTTGTTTAACTTTGCCTCATTCATCTCTACTCCTGGAATTTTGTATTATATACCTCAAGGACCTTTGACACATCAAAATAATACCCTTCTGGTGATTTATCGTTTTGCCTATCAACAACAATATAGTCAATACTATTCTCCAACTCCTTGTGGTCTGTTGCAATAAGCCCCATAAAGTTGACTATATTATATTCATGCACCGGACTGATAACGTACCAGGGGCTATCATCTTTTCCTGTTCCTGTTGAGAGAATCGCTTCCAAAAGGTGGTTAAGGCGATACTGCCAGATAGAAGCACGAGCAAATTTTTTCTTTGTCTTGAGTGCATAGATGAAAAACTGCATCTGGTTTAGGTCAAAAGGATTGTCTCCTAACGACAGCTCAGCATACTTTATAATAGTGTCACACTCCGCCTCTGTGTGTGTCTTTTTATAATAAAGTGGCTGTATCTTTGTTGCAAATTCAGACACCCTATAAGGATTATAATCTTCCTGAAAGACATAGCCCAAGTACAAATGCCTGTACTCCTGAATATTCATATTGGTATCATTGCTACAAAACTTTCTCCATAACTTCTTATAATAGTATGGAGAACTCGGCTCTCTAATGGATTTCTTTATTTCTTCCATATCCGGTTTCTCCGCCTTGAATTTTTCCTTAGCACTGATATTTGTAAAAGTTACCGAACAAAACGCGACAAAAGCAATTATATATACTAATTTTTTCATTGTCAAATCTTTAACATTCTTTAGCCGCTACAATAATTGCTATACCGACAAGAGATATTGCAATAATTGCAGGCAAGCCTTTTGCACAAACATACTGTAAAAAACGTGATGAAGGGAAGTTCAGCCCTGCACCTTTAGGCGTCCTTGCAAATATAACGCCACCGACTGCCGCTCCAACAAAAGCACCAATTATCAAGGCTGCATAGCCGAGCGTTGCTCCTGAAAGCATTCCGCAAAGCGATGCAAGCGTTATGTGCGTTGTTCCCTGAGTTGCCTTGACAAGATTTTGCGGAAGCATGGTAATAATAATTATAACAAACATCACCATTATTCCCCAATAGGTAAGCATAACCGACGGAAATGCCAAAAACTCACTCCACTGGAGCATCCATATACCTCCATAAGCGGCAATAACAGCCGGTATATGTGGCTTAACACATAAATATATCGACAATGCAAGAAGCAGAATCCCTAATATGAGCAATACTATATTCATCATTTGCAAAATTAATCTTTTTCAAGAGCAAATACAATAAAATCAATTCAATATAATGACTTTATTCTAATTTATTCAGGTTAGTAAACAGAATTTATAACAAAACAAAAGCGGCCGCAATTTCTTGCAGCCGCTTGTGCCTTTAGATATATCTAATTAGATATTAAATGCCTTTTTGATTTGCTCAACGTAGTCGAGTTTCTCCCATGTAAATAGTTCCACCTCAACCTCAATGTCTCCATTATATTTTGAGTAGAAATTCTTCTTAACTGTCTCAGATTTTCTTCCCATGTGACCGTATGCCGCTGTCTCCTCATAAATTGGCTGACGCAATTTTAGACGCTTCTCTATTGCAGCCGGACGCATATCAAATATTCCATTAACCTTTTGAGAAATCTCACTGTCGGTAAGTGCTACGTGAGATGTTCCGTAAGTATTTATGCAAAGGCTTACCGGTCTTGCCTCGCCAATTGCGTATGCTACCTGAACAAGCACTTCGTCGGCAACGCCCGCTGCCACAAGGTTCTTTGCGATATGACGCGTTGCGTATGCTGCAGAGCGGTCAACTTTTGATGGGTCTTTTCCAGAGAATGCACCGCCACCATGAGCACCGCGGCCACCGTAAGTATCAACGATAATCTTTCTTCCTGTAAGACCGGTATCTCCGTGAGGTCCACCAATAACGAACTTTCCTGTCGGATTAACGTGAAGGATAAAATTATCGTCAAAGAGGCTGCGGATGTTTTCCGGCTGACTTGCAATAACGCGTGGAAGAAGGATATTTCTAACGTCATCCTTAATCTTCTGAAGCATTTCTGTATCTGCAACATCTTGCGCAGCCTGACTGCCGTCGGCTGGCTGAATGAAATCATCGTGCTGAGTGCTGACAACGATAGTGTGGATTCTTACCGGTTTATCGTTCTCATCATACTCAACTGTAACCTGACTCTTTGAGTCTGGACGCAAGTAAGTCATCACCTTCCCTTCTTGGCGGATTTCAGCTAATGCACGCATGATTGAGTGTGCCAAATCCAATGTCAACGGCATATAGTTTTCTGTTTCGTTACATGCGTAACCAAACATCATACCTTGGTCTCCAGCACCTTGCTCTTCCTCAACCTCACGCTCAACGCCTCGGTTAATGTCGCCAGACTGCTCATGAATTGCAGTCAATATACCGCAAGACTCTCCGTCAAATTTATATTCGCTCTTTGTGTAGCCAATCTTATTGATAACGCGGCGTGCTGTATCCATCAGGTCAATATATACGTCAGACTTAACCTCACCGGCAATAACTACCTGACCGGTTGTAACAAGTGTTTCACACGCAACTTTTGAAGATGGGTCATAAGCAAGAAGTTTATCAACGATAGCATCGGAAATCTGATCCGCTACTTTGTCTGGGTGCCCTTCTGACACCGATTCGGATGTAAACAAGTAATTCATTTTCCAATCTTTTTTAGGTGGAAAATGCTAAACTGTCATATTAAATCGTTGGGATTTCGCAGTTTTAGCATTTTTTATTGTGGTTGCAAGCAGCCAAATTTTTCCACATAGTTAAACATTTTATTAGTCTGCAAAGATAGTACTAAATACCAAATATAAGAAGACTTATACCCTTTTTAACATTATTACTTTTCCTAATAACAAAATTAAGACTGTAAATAATCGCATAAAATTGTTTTTAATTTTCTCTAATTATATTATCTTTGTTCCTAAGATGGGAAGAAAATTCATATTTTTTCTAATTTCAGTTATTTTCATTGTTGCTATATTATTTTGTAGCAATGGATACAATTCTTTGCATAAAGAATATATAACAATCGAATACGCTTCTTTACTCTCTGATATTGAAGACGAGCAATCAATAAGCAATCAAGATTCATATGCAAGGTTTAAGGATAAAGGAAACATCTGTTTAAAAAGGAATAATCAAATCCGAAATCTGAAAAGCAGTGTTGACAGAGAAAATAACTCTCGCAAAGCATTCGGACTTGCATTCTGCCACAATGCTACTATCAACAATCCGTTTTCCCAAAAATCAAACAACAAAATCCCATTATATTTATACACCAGGAATCTACTCATTTAGAATAAGTTCTTTAGCACAGACCTTTCCTTTACGGAAAAACAAATCTATTATTAACGAACTTATTTATAAATGATACTTATATTATTATATTTTTTGGGTGCACTTGCACTCTCTTTTCTATGTTCTATTTTAGAGGCAGTACTACTTTCTACACCACTTTCATTTATATCAATGAAAGAAAACCAAGGAAACAAAACTGCCACATTAATGAAACAATACAAGAATAATGTTGACAAACCTGTTGGCGCAATCCTCTCACTAAACACTATAGCCCACACTATAGGTTCTGCTGGAGTGGGTGCCGAATCAATTAAACTTTTTGGAGAGGAATACTTCGGGATAATATCCGCAATCCTGACCCTGCTAATTCTGGTGCTGTCTGAAATTATTCCTAAAACTATTGGAGCATCATACTGGAGGCAACTGGCAATGACTTCTACTAAAATTATCAGAATACTAATTTTTATCACCTACCCTCTGGTTATTCTCTCAGAACTAATAACTAAAATATTCTCCCCGAAAGGAAACCAAACAACAATGAGCCGCGACGAAGTATCAGCAATGGTGGACGTTGGCACTTCGGAAGGAATTTTCAAAGAATCTGAAAGCAAAATTATCAAAAGTTGTATCAGACTTTCGAGCGTAAAAGCAGAACAAATTATGACCCCATTCATTGTTATTGAGTCTGCAAACGAGAACCTAACGGTAAAAGAGTTTTACGACTTAAAGTCCTGGAATTTCTCCCGCATTCCTGTATATGGAAGCGACAAAGAATACATCTCCGGCTACATTATGAAGGATGACGTTCTCAAAGAACTTTCTGACGATAATTTTAGCACAACGCTTTTTGATCTTGCCCGCCCTATCCTGTCATTCAGGGAAGATGATTCAGCATACTGCATCTGGGAAAAGATGCTTGAAAAACGAGAGCACCTGTCGATTATCGTCGATGAATACGGATGCCTTCGAGGCGTTGTCTCAATGGAAGATATTATTGAAGCCATGACTGGGGTAGAGATTGTTGATGAAGACGATGTTGCAATAGACATGCAAGCATTAGCCAAAGAAAAATCAAAAGCCCTTTCGCAGAGCAGAAAAGCATAATAACCAGAAAGACTATATGACTGGGGTGCTGTTAAAAGAACGGCACTCCTTTTTTATATTAGCCTCTACAAATCATACACACCAATAACGTCGGACTTATCCAAACTCTCCAAAATATCTGATATTCGCATATTGGTTCTGGGGTCAACCCATTCGGGCGTCAATTCAGCCAAGGGCAGAACAACGAATGAACGCTGATAAAGCCTGGGATGAGGAATGCTCAATTCTCCGTCAATAACCTCATTACCGACATAAATAATATCAATATCCAGCAACCTGTCAATATAGTTTCCGCTACCGTCACGATGAGTTTGGCAACCTGACAACAACTCTATCTGATGAAATTTGTCATAAAGGTCTTCCGCACTCAAATCACTCTTGAATACCGCTCCTATATTATAAAAGGGGTTACACGATGTGTAACCCCATGCTTCTGTTTCATATATTTTGGAAGTGCGTAGAGTCCCTGCAAATTCGGCTATCTTATTCAAGGCAAAACGCAAATTTTCACGTCTGTTGCCAAGATTAGTACCAATATTGACAGCAACTTCCCTCACTCTACAATTTTTTGGAAACTTCCACTTCTTCGTAGGCTTCGACCATATCGCCTTCTCTAATATCATTGTAGCCTGCAATATTCAAACCGCAATCATATCCGGAAACAACCTCCTTAACATCGTCCTTGAAGCGTTTCAAAGAGCCAAGGTCGCCTGAGTAAATAACAATACCGTCACGGATTAGGCGTATCTTGCTTGTTCTCTTAATCTTGCCTTCACGAACCATACAGCCGGCAATTGTTCCAACACGCGAAATCTTATATGTCTGAAGCACTTCCGCTGTACCGATAACCTCTTCCTTGATGTCTGGAGAAAGCATACCCTCCATAGCATCCTTGATTTCCTCAATAGCATCATAGATAATTGAGTACAAGCGAATATCTACGCCATCGTTTTCTGCAAGACGTTTTGCCGCAATTGACGGACGCACTTGGAAACCGATGATAACGGCATCTGATGCTGCTGCAAGAGTAACGTCAGACTCAGAAATACCACCGACAGCCTTGTGGATAACATTTACCTGCACTTCTGGTGTTGACAACTTGATAAGCGAGTCGCTCAACGCTTCGATAGAACCGTCAACGTCTCCCTTAACAATCAAGTTAAGTTCGTGGAACTCACCCAACGCACGGCGACGAGCAATATCGTCAAGACCCGGCATGCGGCGTGTTCTTTCCTTCAACTCGCGTTGCAACTGCTCACGACGGTTGGCAATTTCTCTTGCCTCACGGTCTGTGTCAAGGATATTGAATGTGTCACCCGCTGTTGGAGCGCCGTTTAGACCAAGTACAAGGGCTGGTGCTGACGGACCTGCCTCCTTGATTCGCTGGTTACGCTCATTGAACATGGCTCGAATCTTACCATAACTTGTTCCTGCAACCATAATGTCTCCTACACGCAATGTACCGTTGCTGACGAGAACTGTTGCCGTATATCCTCTACCTTTATCAAGTGAAGACTCAATAACAGAACCGATAGCCTTACGGTCTGGGTTTGCCTTCAAGTCAAGAAGCTCTGCTTCAAGAAGAACCTTTTCAAGCAACTCGCTTACTCCAGTACCCTTCTTCGCTGAAATATCCTGTGACTGGTACTTACCACCCCACTCCTCAACAAGGTAATTCATATTTGCCAACTGCTCCTTGATTTTGTCTGGGTTAGCCTGTGGCTTATCAACCTTATTGATAGCAAATACGATAGGAACACCAGCAGCAGAAGCGTGGTTGATAGCTTCTACTGTTTGCGGCATGACATCATCATCGGCTGCAACAATAATAATTGCAATATCCGTCACCTTAGCACCACGGGCACGCATCGCTGTAAACGCCTCGTGACCTGGTGTATCAAGGAATGTGATTCTTCTGCCGTCTGATAGTTTAACGTTATACGCACCAATGTGCTGAGTGATACCACCCGCTTCTCCGGCAATAACGTTTGCATTACGGATATAGTCAAGCAAAGATGTCTTACCGTGGTCAACGTGACCCATGACAGTCACAATTGGCGGACGTTGCTGCAAATCTTCTTCTGCATCTTCCTCCTCGGCTATTGCTTCCGAAACCTCTGCACTTACATATTCTGTCTTGAATCCGAATTCTTCTGCAACAATATTGATGGTTTCAGCATCAAGTCGCTGGTTGATTGACACCATAACGCCAAGATTCATACAAGTGGCAATAATCTTGTTGATTGGCACATCCATCATCAAAGCAAGGTCATTGGCTGTTACAAATTCTGTAATACGCAGAATCTTGCTTTCTTTCAACTCCTGTGCTGCTTCCGCGAGTTCACGCTCTGCATTAGCCTCACGTTTCTCCTTTCTCCACTTGGCACTCTTCTTTGGTGCCTTGTTTGTTAAGCGTGCAAGGGTCTCCTTAACCTGCTTTTGCACATCATCTTCACTGATTTCAGGCTTGAAGTGCTTCTTCGGTTTTTGACGCTCTTGACCTCCGCCTCGCTTATTCTTCTTGGAATTTTCCGACTTCGATACTTTTGAAGAGTTATCGGATGGATTATCGATATCGACCTTCTCCTTTCCTATTCTCTTGCGTTTTTTCTTTTCACCGTCATTTCCGGCTCCGCTACGCTCCTTTGCCATGCGCTCTTTGCGCTTTTCTTCCTTAGATTTCTTCTTTGGACGTGTCTGCTGGTTGATTTCATCCAAATTGATTTTACCAATAATCTTAGGGGCAGAAATTGTTTCTACGACTGTAGCGATTTCCGTGCCGTCAGCACTGATTCTAACGCCTTTATTCTTGTCGTGCTTTTTGTGCTCTGCACGCTTATCGCCCGACTTGGATGGCTTTTCGTCAACTTTCTCCACTGGCTTTTCTACTTGTGTAGTTGTTTTCGGTTCTATTTTTATTTCTTCTTTTTTCTCTATCTTTTGCTCAACCTTCGCTTCAACCTTTTGCTCTTGTTGGGACGGCTTATTCTCAGACTTCGCCGCCTTCGGGGCGTCAAGGTCTATTTTTCCGATAATTTTTGGTGCAACAACTGGAGTTACAACAGTCTTTATCTCTTCCGGCTTTGACTCTGATACAGGCTTTGCCTTCTCTTTATGTCTCTCCGAGAGATACTTGTCGGATTTGACCTTCAAATCCTGATCGGTCTTAAACTCCTTAACGAGCATATCATATTGCTCGTCGGTAAGACGCATATTGAGGTTATTTTCCTCAACATCCTGATTTTTCTTCTGAAGGAATTCCACCAGCGTTGGAATACCAACATTTAAATCTTTTGCTGCTTTACTTATCTTTATTGCCATATTCTTGTGTAAGTAATTAAAAACTAACGGAATTAACCCTAACCTTTTTGGCTGTTCCTATTTTCAAGACAGACCGCCTTTTCCAACAAAAGCTACTACCGTAACTTTTGGGCTGATGCTAAAGATTAATCCTCAAATTCTGCACGGAGAACATCGAAGACGAAATTTACTGTATCTTCTTCGAGGTCTGCCTTGTCCATAATCTGCTCGCGTGGCGTGCTTAGTACGCTCTTGGCAGTTGTCAGGCCGATATTCTTCAACGCATCGATTACCCATCCGTCGATTTCATCGTTGAACTCGTCAAGATAGATATCATCACTATCATCTGTATAGCGGTAAACGTCGATTTGATAACCTGTAAGCATTGTTGCCAACTTGATATTCAAACCGCCCTTACCAATTGCAAGAGAAACTTCTTCCGGACGCAACATCACTTCTGCATATTTTTCCTCTTCATTGATTCTCATTGAAGATATTTTTGCAGGACTCAATGCTCGACGGATAAACAAGTCAATGTTTGATGTATAGTTGATAACGTCGATATTTTCGTTACGCAATTCTCTAACGATACCATGAATACGTGAACCCTTAACGCCCACGCATGCGCCTACCGGGTCTATACGGTCATCGTATGACTCAACGGCAATCTTTGCTCTTTCTCCTGGGATGCGGGCAATTGCCTTGATAACAATCAAACCATCGTGGATTTCAGGAACTTCCAACTCAAACAAGCGACGCAAAAATTCCGGACTTGTACGGGAAATGATTACCTTCGGATTATTATTGGTATTCTGAACTTCCTTGATAACAGCCTTAACAGAGTCTCCTTTATGATAGCGGTCAGATGGAATCTGCTCTTCCTTAGGCAATATCAAGTCATTATGATCCTCATCAAGAACGAGCACCTCACGCTTCCACACCTGGTAGATTTCGCCAGACACCAATTCGCCTTCCATTGCCTTAAACTTGTTGTAAACGGCATCTTTCTGAAGGTCAAGAATTTTTGACGCAAGGGTTTGACGCAATGTCAAGATTGCACGACGACCGAACTTCGCAAAAACGATTTCCTTTGTCACCTCTTCTCCTATCTGACATTCAGCATCTATAGCACGAGCTTCTGTCAATCCGATTTGCATGCTCGGATTTTCAACTTCGCCATCAGCTACAACCTCAAGGTTTTGATAAATCTCACAGTCGCCCTTGTCCGGATTCATAATAACCACAAAGTTCTCATCTGAACCGAACATTTTAGCCAGTACATTGCGGAACGATTCCTCAAGTACACTAATCATAGTTGTCTTGTCAATGTTTTTCAGATCTTTAAATTCTGCGAAACTGTCAACCATGCTTATGGGTTCCTCTTTCTTTGCCATTTTGCTAAAACTCTATTAAGTATTTTGTATATTTTATTTCCTCGTATTTAAAAACATTGTCTTCTGCAACGATAACCGGACGCTTTGCCCCTTCTGGCTTAACCTTCTTACTGATTGCAACAACAAAGCCTTCATCATCACAACCGCGCAACTCGCCTTTCAACTTCTTGCCGTCCTTTGTAAGAATCTCAACATCTTTGCCAATGTACTTTGCATATTGTCTCGGCATGGTCAACGGAGTTGTCAGCCCTACTGAACCTATTTCAAGTTCATAGTCCTCAACATCCCTGTCAAATTCCGCCTCTACCGCACGAGTCAGCCTGACGCACTCGTCAATATCAACTATTGTATCGCTGTCGATTTCCACAACAATCCTGTTGCTCTTATCTACAGAAACGCCTACTACGAACAGGTCCGTTCCTTCTATCGCTTTTTCAAGCACCGCTTTAACGGCTTCTTTTTCTATCATATCCTCCTAATTACATAAACAAAGGAGAAGACTGCCGCCTCCTCCTATTCCATTCCACCACAAAGGTACTAATTATTAACGAGATATGCAAATTATACCGCTAATACAATTCATCTTTGTTTAAATAATAAACTTAATTAACAATTCCAACGAATATATATCAATTATTAACATCTATTAACCCACAACAGAAAAACTCTCCTTTAGTCGTTTTTATAACTTCCCTTGACCGCTTGTTCGAGTTCTTCATCAGGAACTTCTTTAGAAAAAATATAAAAGACTTTGGTATCTGTCGAACCGCTTGCTCCTACGGTTACAGACTTTGTATCAACAAATTCCCAACCTTGCAATGACATATAATTCAACACCCCAACCAACGAATTAAACTTTAAATCCTTGCCATCTTTGCCAGTCAATGGCTGATGCTTCTTGTTTGAGCCATCATCAAGTTTTATAGAATTTCTATGAAATTCCATCTCTACAAATAACCTTTTCGCTTGAACGCCAACACAAGCAAAAAGAACAATCATAATGGATAAAAATAATTTTTCATAAACGGTTCATTTTCAAATATAAGCATAAATAACCTGTTACATGCAGAGATAGCAAATGGCAATGACCAAGACAATAAATATTCACAGTTTTTCAAGCCCACTATATCAAATCGCCAAATTGCTTGTCAAAAATGCGTACCACATTTTTGACAAGCAATCATCAGAATAGCAATTTTACGTTAAAAAAGCATTGAAAATCTGATTATTTGCCATTAATTGGACAAAAATAACTAACTTTGTAAGTTGAAGTAATCAGCACCATTTATGATTACAAAAATTTTCAAGATAATAACAGTTATACACTATGAATATACTTGAACTAAGCGAACAAGAGATTGTCAGACGTAATAGTTTGTCTGAACTAAGAAAGATGGGCATCGAGCCATATCCAGCAGCAGAATTTGTTGTTACAGGCCACACTAAGGAAATCAAGGAAAATTTCCGCGATGAAGATGCCGAAATGAGAGAAGTAAGCATTGCCGGACGTATTATGAGCCGACGCATTATGGGTAAGGCTTCTTTCATGGAATTGCAAGATGCTGAAGGCAGAATCCAAGTCTATATCAGCCGCGACGACATCTGCCCGGATGAGAACAAGGATATCTACAACATCTTCTTCAAAAAACTTCTTGATATCGGCGACTTCGTGGGTATTGAAGGTTTTGTGTTCAGAACTCAGATGGGTGAGATTACTGTTCACGCAAAGACTATCAAGATGCTTAGCAAATCTCTCCGCCCACTGCCTATCGTAAAGGTTAAGGACGGCGTTACATACGATGCTTTTGAAGACCCGGAACTCCGTTACCGCCAAAGATATGTTGACCTTGTCGTTAACGAAGGTGTCAAAGATATCTTCATCAAGAGAACAAAGGTTTACAATTCTATGCGTGAATACTTTAACGGTCACGGCTATATGGAAGTGGAAACTCCTATCCTTCAATCTATCCCTGGAGGTGCTGCTGCAAGACCGTTTATCACTCACCACAACGCTCTTGACATTCCTTTGTACTTGCGTATCGCTAACGAACTTTACTTGAAGAGACTTATCGTCGGCGGTTTTGAAGGCGTTTATGAGTTTTCTAAAAACTTCCGTAACGAAGGTATGGACAGAACCCACAACCCTGAATTCACTTGTATGGAAATCTACGTTTCTTACAAGGACTACAACTGGATGATGAACTTCACCGAAAAAATGATCGAGAAAATATGTCTTGACGTTAACGGCACAACTGAAGTTAAGGTTGGCGACAACGTTATCAACTTTAAGGCTCCTTTCCGCCGTGTGACAATGATTGACTCTATCAAGGAATTTACCGGCATCGACATCACCGGAATGGGCGAAGAACAACTTCGCGACGTATGTAAGCAAATAGGCGTAGAGGTTGACGAAACTATGGGTAAAGGTAAACTCATCGATGAAATCTTCGGCGAAAAGTGCGAAGGAAACTATATCCAACCAACTTTCATCATCGACTACCCTATCGAAATGTCTCCACTTACTAAGCGTCACCGCAACAATCCTGAATTGACAGAGCGATTCGAGTTGATGGTGAACGGTAAGGAACTTTGTAACGCATACTCTGAGCTTAACGACCCAATCGACCAATACGAACGCTTCGTTGAGCAAATGAAACTGAGTGAAAAGGGCGACGACGAAGCAATGATTATCGACAAGGACTTTATCCGCGCTCTCGAATACGGTATGCCTCCAACATCCGGTATGGGTATCGGTATGGACCGTCTCGTTATGCTTATGACAGGTCAGACAACAATCCAAGAAGTTTTATTCTTCCCGCAAATGCGTCCTGAAAAGGTTGTTAAGCGCGACAAGGAAGAGGCTTACACTGCTATCGGCGTGCCTGCTGAATGGGTTCCGGCTATACAAAAACTCGGCTACCTAACTGTTGACAGCATGAAGGACGCTAAGCCTGGAAAAATGCAACAGGAACTTTGCGGACTTAACAAAAAGTTCAAACTCGAACTAACAAATCCGACTCTTGAGCAAGTCACTGAATGGGTGGCTAAGGTACAAGCATAAAACCGACAGGTTTGATAACACAAAAGCCGTTAGACCACTCCAGAAACAAATGGGTCTAACGGTTTTTCTTTATACAAAGAAACGATGCTCTGCGGGCGATTACGAGAATCGCCACTACAAGGGTTTGATTTACAGCATATTTGCTGTAGGGACGCTTCTCGCAAGCGTCCGAAATAAAACAGATTAAAATATTTTAGTAACCAAGACTTTTTATATGGAATTTCCAGGAAAAATCGCTGTTATGGGCGGTGGCAGTTGGGCTACTGCTCTCGCAAAACTATTACTTCAAAATCAGGACACTATTATGTGGTATATGCGGAGAGATGACCGCATTGCGGACTTTATCAAGGACAAGCACAACCCGACGTACCTTTCCGACATTATGTTTGATGTTGAAAGAATCGAATTTTCATCTGACATCAACAAGGTATGCACCGAAGCCGACACACTACTATTAGCAATGCCTTCACCTTATGTCAAAGAGCATCTCAAAAAGATTTCTGTTGACATCAGCGACAAATACATAGTAACAGCAATAAAAGGTATTGTCCCCGACGAAAATGCCATTGTGACACGCTATATGGCGGATTTCTACGGCGTAAAACCAGAAAAGGAGATAGTTATCGGTGGACCTTGCCACGCGGAAGAGGTGGCACTGGGAAGGCAAAGTTATCTCACAATCGGTTGTTCAGAAATTGAAACGGCAAAGACCTTTGCAAACTGCCTTAAAGGCAAGAAACTCAGGACAGTAGTTTCTACCGACACCGACGGTATCGAATACGGAGCAGTCCTGAAAAACGTATATGCAATTGGTGCAGGAATCATCTACGGTCTGAAGAACGGCGACAATTTCCTTGCCATGTTCGTTTCCAACGCAATCCGCGAAATGGATAATTTCTTGCAAAAGGTTTGCGGAGGCAGCAGAAACATCTGCGATTCGGTATATCTTGGAGACCTTCTCGTCACTTCATACTCCAAATTCAGCCGTAACCATAACTTCGGCGCATACATAGGCAGAGGGTACTCCGTTAAAGCCGCTATGATGGAAATGGAGATGGTTGCGGAGGGTTATTACGGAACAAAGTGCATACACGAAATAAATAAACACTACTGCGTTGACATGCCAATTCTCGAATGTGTATATAACATTCTTTACAATAAAGAACAGGCACAAAAAGCAATCAAAGAATTGTCAAAACAATTAAAATAGAAAAATTATATACATTTGATTTACTGCACATTAACTGTAGGGATATTTTTTAAAATGTCCGCGATCCGTGCCGTCATGCATACACCATTGCCCAAGGCGGACAAAATACGTTTCGTCTCTACAAATATTTGATTTACAAAAAATTAAACACATACACTGTAGGGACGCTCTGCAGAGTGTCTGCAATTTCAAAATCAAAACAACTCCCGGTCTGAAAGTCCAATGGTTCATCAGCCTGGGGTAGCGCCACAGGTATGCAACACACCAACAAAAGCGCTCTGTAGGAGCAAGGGGTATATCCTGCTCTTTCAGAGCGCTGAATTCTTTTTCATTCCAGCCTATGGCGCTGCCATAGGCTGGAAATTGATTTCCCCTTCAGGGAAAAGTTTGCGCTGTTCCCGCACGGGTGCACGATTGCGAAAATCGGGATCCTCAAGGGCATAAAAAAAGGCTTCCGAATGGAAGCCTTTTTTATTGTTATGTTGTGATTGATTATCTTACAACAACTTTAGCAACTGTTTGTTCGCCAGCAACTGTAGCCTTAACAACATAAACACCAGCAGCAGGAGCAACAACTTCTGTAGCGTTGTTTGCTTGAGCAACCTTCTGACCAGCGATGTTGTAAACTTCGATTGCTTCAGCAACTTCAGAAACAGCGATTACATCACCGTTAACTGTGATTTGTGCGTTAGCAACAACGTTTTCTGCTACACCACCTTGTGGGTTGTAACCTTCTTCAGCAATGCGGTAAACAGCAAGACCGTTGAAGCACTTGAATGTTACAAGAAGAGTTGCGCTCTTGCCAGCAGCATCTTCAGGAAGTTGAACACCTTGGATGCAGTGTACACGTGTACCACCATCAGATGTAGTAGAGAAACCGTCAGCAGGAACAGTCCAAAGGTGTTCCATAGAAGAGAATGTATAGTCTCCATCAACAGCAGTAATGATTACTTGAGCACTACCAGCACTTGGATATTGACCTTCTGAATAACCGATGATGTTTTGAGCGCCACAAGACAATTCAGCGATACCGTTTGTACCAGCACCATTTGGAGCAGGAACTGTACCTGTTGTTGTACCTGTTTCCTTATCTGTTACAATAAGGTCAGCTTCTCCAAGATTACCAACCATCGCACCGTCAGAGCCATAAAGAGCTGGGAATGTAGTAAAACCATCGATATAGAACATACCAAGATCACCAGTACCGTCTTTTACGTGTTTAGCAACTGAACCATAGTTGAAGATAGTTTGGTCAGCTGGATAAGTTCCAGTTACTTGTTGGTAAGGCATACCAGTGAAAGCGCCTTCCCATTCTGTAGAACCTTGAGGCAATGTCCAACCAAAAACAACAATATCATTAGTAGATGCAGCAGCGATAACTGTACAAGATGATTCAACACCTGTCAAGTCACCCTTAACATCACAGTAGTCGATACGACCAATACCACCCAAAAAGTCCATTGTATTAGTACCAACCAATGTCAAATCACCAGTTTCAGTATTTACAAGATACACTTGGAATGCACCATCACCTGCAGAGTTAGCGTTGTAAGGTGCAATATAAAGATGACCATAATCGTCAAGACCAACTTGGTTAGCGCAAAGAGTACCAACATATGCTTCGCCGTTAAGTTTCAAAGCAAGAGGTTCCATAAGTGCACCAGTTTCAAGGTCGAATCTTTCAAGAGTTGTTTGACCTTCAGCCATAGAAAGACCAACATAAACCACTTTACCGTCAGTAGCAGCAGTACGAGCACTTTTGTTAGCGATAGCCAATTTTTCATAGTCTGCAGCATTGTGAGTACGGTCGATTGTCCAAAGGTTTGTGATAGTCAAGCCTTTCTTTGCTTCGTAAGTTTGACCGTCTGTAACAGCGAATGCTGTAGAAGCAGCCAAAAGCAAAGATGCAGAAAGTAATAATTTCTTCATAATTAATAGTTTTAAGTTATTTATTTAGGTTTTTAGTTTTCATGTTTGGCAGGCTTAGCCTACTTTCACACCGCTAAGGTAGAGAGAATAAATTAATAATGCAAGAAATAGAATAAAAAAAAAGTAAAAAACATATAAAATTGGAAAAACAAAAAATAGGAAACAATTTATTCCCCAGTTATTTCCGAATGACGGACAAATACATTTCGTCCCCACAGACATTTTATTTACAACAAATTAAATACGTCCACTGTAGGGACACTCTGCAGAGTGTCCGCGATTTCAAAATCAAAAACAATTCGCGGGCTGAAAGCCCTATGGTTTATCAGCCTGGGGCAGCGCCCCAGGTATGCAACACACCAACAAAAGCGCTCTGTAGGAGCAAGGGGTATATCCTGCTCTTTCAGAGCGCTAAATTCTTTTTCATTCTTACCTATGGCGCTACCATAGGCTGGAAATCGATTTCCCCTTCAGGGAAAAATTTGTATTTTATTCGTGCATGGCGGACAAAATGCATTTCGTTCCTACAGTCATTTGATTTACAACAAATTAAACACATTCACTGTAGAGACACTCTGCAGAGTGTCAGCTATCCGTGCTGTTAAAACAAATAATTCTTGTTTGAAAAATTGATTGGTAATGACT
>Dunbar_p1__coassemble_1441_pt1 | contig 27512 bp, 25 predicted proteins | sample Dunbar_p1__metabat2_high_PE_023 | metagenome-assembled genome bin Dunbar_p1 | reverse complement strand
ATATAATTATTTCTGGAATAAATCTGTTATTTATCGCTTTTCGTAAGCAAAAACGGCAAATGCAAGAACTATAACAAATGTTGCGCAAGGAACAATCATTGCGGTCTGCATGCCGAGGAGGTCAGCGGCAAAGCCTGTAGCAACTGGACCTATTGCACCGCCAACAACGCTCATCATTAATATAGATGATGCTTTTTCTGTGTTTGCTCCTAATCCGCGGATAGAGAGGGCGAAGATTGTTGGGAACATAATGCTCTCGAAAATATAGCAGACAATAAGAGAAACCTTTGAAACGATTCCGAGAGGCAATGCTGCGATGGCAGTTGTTGCAACTGTTCCTATAGCACAAGTCAACAGGATTTTTTCAGTGTCTATTCTTTTCATAAGAGTGCTGCCGATTACCCTGCCTGACATAAACAGACCCAGACCGCAGATTGAAAGAACGATAGATGCCGTTTCCGGAGAAAGGAATCCGTCGTCGCTCATATAGTTTATGAAAAAAGTGTTGATAGAAATCTCGGATATTTCGTATGCTATTAGGGCAATGAATCCGAAGTAGAACATCTTGCCAAGTTTCTTTCCTTTTGTTTCTGCCGTTTCTTCATTGATGACTTCGGGCAGGCGGATTTTGGTAAAAGTAAGTGCAACGATAACAACAATGATACCGATGATTGAGTAGGGGATTGCGATATTCACTTCGCTGGCAGGGGTGTTCCCGTTTAGGAAGAACTGTCCGCCAAGAAGTACGCCTATCATGCAGCCCAGACCGTTAAACGATTGTGCGAGGTTCAGTCTGCCTGCAGAAGTCTTAGGATCGCCAAGTAGGGTAACGTAGGGGTTTGCTGCCGTTTCGAGGATAACCAAGCCACAACCGATGACGAATAGCGGGAGTAGCAGATATTCAAAAACCACACCGCTGCTTGCTGGCAGGAATAGAAATGAACCGATAGCAAAAAGCAGCAAGCCAATGACAACGCCGATACGTGTGCCGTACTTTTTAATCATGATACCGGCAGGTATTGCACCGAGAAAGTAAGCACCGTAAACCATCGCCTGCATAAGGGCAGAGCGGGTTTTGGTGATGTCGTATAAAATTTGGAAATGCTTGTTTAGAACGTCGAGGATAGACCTTGCCGCACCCCACATAAAGAATAGGGAAGTGATTAGTATAAACGGCAAAAGGTATTTCTTTGCAACAAGTGCGATGTTTGTCTTATTCATTATTTTAGTTTTAAAACTGCAAAATTAATAAATTGCAGCCGTTTTATTGCCCATAGATGCCGAATTTATTTCTTATGAAGGCAGGAATAAGATTCAGAAGAAAGATTTAAATAACTATGTAGTATTTTCATAATCAAAAAATATAATCTGTTAAATTCTTCTGATATTGATGTGGCTTTTTTGAAGGAAATCGTTAGTGTCGCCAGAAGACCCACCAAGGGAGTGGAGCCACTTTTCCGTCTTTAGATATGCCGAAACGGATAAGGTCTATCATATAAAGCAATAGTCCCAATATCCCAATTATCAAAACCCCGTAACCAATTATTTTGAGTAAAAAACCAATCATATTATATCAGTATTAACGCGTTACAAATATAATAAATAAAATTTGTATTGAGAACTGAAAACGCAGGCTGTTTAAAAGATGATGTGGAAGCGGTTTTTGTGTGGGCGTTTTTCCCGATTGAAGACGATTTTGAGCGATTTTTTTTGAAATATTGAGAATAATGCTAACTTTGCATTTATAAACAAAAAAATAAGCATTATGAATACATTTGTGACTAAGTGCCTTGATATTTTTGCACAAACAACAGAGCACTACCATAAATTTGACAATATAGATGCAACTCCGGAAAATCCGTACGTTGCAGGAAGTCTTGAAGATATTTTGTTCCGCAAGAATTGGATTGATGCCGTTCAATGGCACATGGAGGACATTATCCGTGACCCGAATATTGACCCGGTTGCCGCTCTTGCCTTGAAGCGCCGTATCGACAAGTCGAACCAGGACAGAACAGACTTGGTTGAGGATATTGATACATATTTCCGTGAGTTGTATAAGGATGTTACTCCTGCTGCTGATGCAACTATCAATACTGAAAGTCCTGCGTGGGCGGTTGACAGATTGTCAATTCTTGCGTTGAAGATTTATCACATGCGTCAGGAGGTTGAAAGAACAGACGCTTCTGAACAGCACATTGCTAAATGCTCTGCCAAGTTGGCGGTTCTTCTTGAGCAACAGCAAGATTTGTCAACAGCAATCAGCCAACTAATCGACGATATTGCTGCAGGTAGAAAGTATATGAAGGTGTACAGACAAATGAAGATGTACAACGACGCTGATACTAACCCAGTGCTTTACGCAAAGAAGTGAATGTGTAATTGCTTGATGCAAAAGCAAATAAAATATAAAAATGTACTCATAGCAAGGTTCTCCGCATTGGGGGACGTTGCTATGACTATTCCTGTGGTTTATTCAGCGTGCCGCTGCTATCCGGAAATGCGGTTCGTTATGATTACCCAGCCAGTTGCTTCCTCGCTTTTTATCGGTGCTCCTGAAAACCTTGTCGTTATCGGTGTTGATGTGAAGAAGAAGTATCACGGGGTTGCAGGAATGTTGCGACTCACGCAAGACCTTTGCCGAGAGTATCACATTGATGCTTTCGTTGATTTGCATAGCGTTATCCGAACTTTTGTTATCGGTGCTGCTTGCAGATTGCGGGGTATTCCGGTAAGGCATATCCATAAGGGCAGGGGAGAGAAGAGTCATTTGACACGCCAGAACCATAAGGATTTGCACCAGTTATGCACGTCCCGTGACAGGTATTACGATACATTTAACCGACTCGGTTTTGATTTCGGAGAGAATTTTGATTCGCTTTTTGTAGAGGTTGTTGATGAGGCGGTTTTTGCAGATGTTACCGAGCCTAAGAAATCAGGAGACAAGTGGGTGGCTATAGCCCCGTTTGCTAAGCATACAGGCAAAATTTATCCTGTTGAAAAAATGGAGCAGGTAGTTGCAAGTCTTTCGCAACGCACAAATATAAAAATATTCCTCTTTGGAGGCGGCGACAGTGAAAAAGCGGTTCTCGCCGATTGGGAATCCAAATATGGTAATGTTGTTTCGATGGCTAACAAGCGTCACGGATTCCATAAGGAATTATCTCTTCTCAGTTGCTGTGACGTTATGATTTCTATGGATTCGGCAAATATGCATCTGGCTTCGCTTGTCAAGTTGCCTGTAGTGTCGGTGTGGGGAGCAACTCACCCTTATTGCGGTTTCACAGGCTGGAAGCAGAGCCCGGAAAATATTGTGCAGTTGGATTTGCCATGCCGTCCGTGTTCGGTATTTGGTAACAAACCGTGCGTTAGTGGCGGATATGCCTGTCTTAATGGCATTACTCCGGAAATGATATTAAATAAGGTAGAAAGGGTTTTGAATAAGAATGCCTGAAGAATTTGATATAAGAGCAAGTCGCATTGACAGCGACAAAGAGTTTGAGCGTGCCTTGCGTCCGTTAGAGTTTGATGACTTTAACGGTCAGGAGAAGATTATTGAAAATCTCCGAATTTTTGTCCAGGCGGCAAAGATGCGTGGCGAGGCGCTTGACCATACATTATTATATGGCCCTCCAGGGTTGGGAAAGACAACGCTGAGCAACATCGTTGCTAATGAGTTGGGGGTAGGCTTTAAGGTAACTTCCGGTCCTGTTCTTGACAAGCCTGGTGATTTGGCTGGAGTCCTTACCTCTCTTGAGGAGAATGATGTCCTGTTCATTGATGAGATTCACCGACTTAATCCAGTTGTTGAGGAATACCTGTATTCTGCAATGGAGGATTATCGTATTGATATAATGATTGATAAGGGACCTGGCGCGAGGTCCGTACAGTTGAATCTTTCACCGTTTACACTGGTGGGTGCAACTACCCGCAGTGGTTTGCTCACTCCGCCGTTGCGAGCAAGGTTTGGTATTAACTGTCACCTTGAATATTATGACCATTCTGTCTTGAAGCGTATTGTTGAGCGTTCTTCAAGGTTGCTCAATGTTCCCATTTCCTGCGAAGCCGCAACGGAGATTGCGTTGCGGAGCCGTGGAACGCCACGTATTGCAAACGCTCTTTTGCGTCGAGTACGTGACTTTGCTCAAGTAAAGGGTAACGGTTCCATTGACCATGAGATTGCCAAGTTTGCACTCGAGGCTCTAAATATTGACAAGTATGGTCTTGATGAAATAGATAATAAGATTTTAACAACAATAATCGACAAGTTCAACGGCGGTCCTGTTGGTTTAACTACCATTGCTACCGCGTTGGGAGAGGATGCTGAAACTGTTGAGGAGGTTTATGAGCCGTTTCTTATAAAGGAGGGCTTTATAAAGAGAACGCCGAGGGGCAGGGAGGTTACGATGCTTGCCTATAGTCATCTCGGTAAGAGTTATGTTTCCTCGCAAGGGTCGCTTTTTGATTAGGATACAAACAACCGCCATCTGCAAGTCAGATGGCGGTTGTTTGTATTTATAGTTGGCTTTTAGCCCGTACGGCACATATAGCGGACGCTTTTGCTCAAAGCGTCCCTACATAATGGGTTGTGAATTATTTTCTTAAAGTTATCTTGCAGTCGTCGAGGTTGTCGATAATTGCGAGGCTCTGAATGTTGAAGCCCATTTCCCGCAGTTTGTCGCCACCGCCTTGAAAGCCTTTTTCAATAATGAAGCCCATTCCTTCTATTGTTGCGCCAGCTTGTTTTGCAAGGTCAATCATGCCCAATGCTGCGTTGCCGTAAGCAAGGAAGTCGTCAATAAAAATGACATGATCGTTTGCTGTCAGAAAGTTGTTGCTGATGCAGACAGTGTATTTTCTGTCTTTGGTAAAAGAGTGAACTTCAGAAATCAGCATACCTTCCATCGTCTTAGGTTGCTTCTTCTTGATGAAAACGACCGGGAGTTGTAGAATGTAGCCCATCATTATTGCTGGGGCGATGCCGCTTGCTTCGATGGTTACTATTTTATTGAAATTAATGTTCGAAAAGCGTTTTTTGAACTCTTGTGCGATGTCGAACATCAAGTTCGGGTCAAGTTGGTGGTTTAGAAAACTGTCAACTTTAAGGATTCCGCCTGGCAGAGAGCGGCCGTCCTGCATTATTCTGTCAATTAGTTTTTCCATTATTATAGTTTTTGCAAAATTATATTTTTTGTGTCTCTTTGTCAAATTTTATGCTGTTGCTTTTATTCAATGAAATGTTCTTAGTGTTTTGTTGTCATTGTTTGTTTGCCGGGTATAGAAGTTAAATTTGTTAATAAAAGCAAAGAATGTTATGTTGAAAAACATAATTATGTAATACTTTTATACAACAATGTTTTAAAAATTGTTTAGAAAAGTATATAAAAAGTTTGTTTATGTAGAGTATGTGTCGTATTTTTGTACGACAATAGCACCGTTATGGGTGATTTTATGTTAAAAAAGTAAAATTCTTAGGTGCAGGGAAGAACAAGATGAAATTAACAAAAATAAACAAATAAATAAGTTTAATCTTGGATCACTATGGACAAATTTGCTGAACGAAAGAAATTTTCGAATCGGAAATTTATTGCAACAGCATCTGTTGCAATGTGTTTGTTAGGCTGTATGGGTGCAAGCGAGGTTAGCGCTGCTCCTATTCCGCAAGTTGTGGCTACCTCTAAGGCAACTGCTACTGTCTCTGGTGTCGTAAAGGACGAGGCTGGAAATCCTATTATCGGTGCCAGCGTCGTTGAAAGAGGTACGACAAGGGGCGTTTCAACTGACTTGGACGGTAAGTTTACTTTTAAAGCCGCACCTGGAGCGACTCTTCAGATTTCGTATCTTGGTTACGGCTCTAAAACGGTGAAGGCTTCTTCCAATATGGAAGTTGTTTTGAAAGAAGACAATGCTCTTCTTGATGAATTGGTTGTTGTTGGTTATGGTCAACAGAAAAAAGTTAACCTGACCGGTGCTGTCGCTACTGTTGATTTGGATCAAGCCATTGGATCTAGGCCGGAAGCCGATGTTTCAAAAGCGTTGCAAGGTGCCGTTCCTGGCTTGACTATTATGAATAATAGCGGTGACCCTGATTCTGATGCATCTATCTCAATTCGTGGTTTGGGTACTTTGAGTAACAATCAAATGTCTGCTCCTCTTATTGTTGTAGATGGCGTTCCTGTAGAGGATCTTTCAGTCGTTAACGGTTCTGACATTGCTTCTATTTCTGTTTTGAAGGATGCCGCTTCTTCTTCAATCTATGGTGCTCGTGCTGCTTTCGGTGTTATTCTTGTTACAACAAAAACAGGTAAGAAAGGCGATAGCGTTAAAGTTAACTATAATGCAAACTTTGCATGGGATCAGGCAACTTATTTGCCAGATTTTCCGGATGTTCCTACTCAGTTAAAGTCTGCTATGATGGCGAAGGCAAGAGCAGGTGCCGGTTCTGTGGAACTTTTCGGTATGTACTTCGACCAGTTGCTTCCATACGCAGAAAAATGGCAGCAACAGAATGGCGGTAAGAAAAGAGGTTACGGAGCAATGCGTCCATACGTTGATGATAACAACGTTGGTGACTATCGCTTTATTGGCGGTCAGGCAATGTACTATGCTGACTATGACCTTCAAGATATTTGGTATAATAATGCCGCACCTTCAATGAACCATAATGTGTCTTTGAGTGGATCAAGCGGTAGAACTACTTACTACGGCTCTTTCGGCTACAGTACAAAGGATGACTTGATGACTTTCAATCCGAGTACAAGAAAGAGATGGAATGCCCAGTTCAATATGCAGACTGACGTAACAGACTGGTTGACATTCGGTACTCGCGTTTCATTCTCTCGCCGTCAATTTTCAAGGGCTGATTCATATAACTATCCTTACCAATACTTGTGGCGTTGGGGTTCTTTCTTTATCCCGTCAGGAACTATTGACGGTTATGACTTCCGCGTTATTGCTATGCAGAAGCAGGCTGCACGCAAGGTCGTTAACCGTGACGTTGTTAGAATGACAGCATTTACTAAAGCAAATATCACGAAGGATTTGACTTTGAATGCTGATTTTACCTACGAAATTGCAAACATGAACTCTTCAAGTGCTGATGTTCCTGTTTATGGCTATAACTGGTCAGGTACTGCACCAACTTATATTGTTAGTGCTTCTAATTCAACAACATGGAGAGATAATAGTAAATCTAACTCTTGGACTGCTAACGCTTATTTGAATTATAACCATTCATGGAATGAGGCCCATAACTTAAACGTTATGTTAGGTGTCAATGCAGAGAAATATGTTTATGACTATTTCTATGCTGAGCGTCCTGAAATGTATGACCCAACACTTCCTGACCTAGAGTTGACATACGGTGACCGTGCTAAATGGGGCATTGAATCAAAGGCTAATAACCGTGCGTCTGCCGGTTACTTTGGTCGTATCAACTATGACTATAAAGGAAGATATCTGTTTGAAGTAAATGGTCGTTATGACGGTTCTTCTCGTTTCCCGGAAAATGATCGCTGGACATTCTTCCCTTCTGGTTCTCTAGGTTATCGTATCAGTGAGGAATCATTCTTCGAACCAATCAAGCATATTGTAGATAATGCTAAGATTCGTGCTTCTTATGGTTTAATTGGTAATGAGGCTGTTGGTGATTGGATGTTTGTTGAGAAAATTGCTCCTATTCAATCAAGTAAGGTTTATTGGTTGGATTCTAAGGGAAATAAGGTCAATCAATTTGATACACCGGAATGGGTTTCTACGTCATTGACATGGGAGCGTATCGCAACTCTTGATATCGGTCTTGACCTTGGTTTATTTAATGACCAAATTGTTCTTGGCTTTGACTGGTTCCAACGTAATACTAAGGATATGCTTGCTCCTGGTTCTGCTCTTCCTTCTTCTGTTGGCGCTGCTTCTCCTTATACAAACGCAGGTGAACTTCGTTCTCGCGGTTGGGAACTTTCTTTACAACTTCGCCGTCAATTTACTAAGGACTTGAGTTTGTATGCAAACTTTAATATTGGCGATGCGAGAGTTGACGTTGTAAAATGGAACAATCTGTCTCCACAAGTAGGACATCCTGGCAAACCGGAATTTGCTTATGTAGATGAGCACTGGGGTGATATCTGGGGCTTCGAAACAGATCGCTACTTTACTGTAGATGACTTTACATACGATGCAAATGGCAATATAACTGGTTATGCTCCTGGTGTAGCATCACAGGAAGGTATTCAAACAGATAACTTCGTATATGGTCCTGGTGATATCAAGTTTAAGGACTTGGATGGTGACGGTGTAATTACTGGCGGTACTAAGGAGGTCTTTGAAAAAACAGGTATTCCTATCGGTGCAGAGGGTAATACTGGTGACGTGAAGGTTATTGGTAACCAACTACCACGCTATGAATACAGTTTCCACATTGGTGGTGCTTGGAAAGGTCTTGACTTTGACTTATTCTTCCAAGGTATAGGTAAGCGTGATATGTGGACGCAATCATCATTTGCTTTCCCTATGATGCGTGACGCTGACGTTGCTATCTATGCTAACCAAGTTAAGTATAATGTTTATGACCCAGCAAACGGTATCATCAACATTAGTGAAGATAATGACTTCCCATGCTTATTCCCTGGAAACGAAGGTGAAGGTAATGTTTCTGCTCTAAAAGGACAGGGTGGCGAGCATAACTATTATCCACAAACAAAATACTTGGTTGATATGTCATACCTTCGTTTGAAGAATATTACTCTTGGTTATACCTTACCAGAGAACTTGACAAAGAAGGCTTATATCGAAAAGTTGAGAATTTACGCAAGTGTTGATAACCTTTGCTTGCTACACAAAGGTAGCGGTGACCTCCCAGTTGACCCAGAAATGAATGCGGGACAGGGTGCTTATGGTAATGGAACATGGGGTCGTACATACCCTGTTGCAAGAAGTTGGTCATTTGGTCTTCAGTTAACATTCTAAACGATTAAAATCTTAGGAATTATGAAAAAATCAATTATATGTGCTTTAGCCGCATCAGCAATGTTCCTTACTGGTTGTAATGACTTTCTTGATGAGTCTATGCGTGATGGGTTTACTAATAAACCTGAATTTTGGAATAGTGCAAATAATGTTCAAACATATTTGAATACCTGCTTGCAGAACTATAGAGGTTATGGATGGGATGATAAACAAGGCTGGTTCTATTTTAAGAGTCTCGGTGATGACCAGGCAGATCCAGATTTTGATAACTGGTACTTTACTTCTGTAGAGGGAAATACTACTTATTGGTCTGAGCCGTACGAACAGATAAGACATGTCAATTATGCAGTTAGCGGTTTGGAAAATTCAACATTAGACGTTGCAACAAAAGAAAATTTCCTTGGTATTGCTCGTTTGCATAGAGCATGGAACTATTGGCAGTTGGTGCGCGCATTTGGTGATGTTCAATGGCAGGATAGAGTTATATTGGATACTCAAGATCAGGTGATTTTTGAAGGTCGTACTGATCGTGAAATTGTTGTTGATAACATTATTAAAGATTTGGATTATGCAATCGAAAAAATATCTGCAGATCAATCTATGAATGATTTCAGTAAGGATTTGGCACGTGCTATTAAGTCTGATGTTTGTCTATTTGAAGGTACTTTCTGCAAATATCGCACTCTTGCTGACAATGGAAAAGATCCTGACTTGGAAAGGTCCAAAAAATACTTGAATCTTTGTGTTGAAGTTAATAAAGATTTGAAGAGAAAATATACACTTTCTAAAAATTATGGTGATATTTACAATTCTATTGACCTTTCAACTAACACAGAAGTCATTTTCTTCCGTAATTATGCGAAAGACATTCAAGGTCACTCAACCGTTGACTATACTACTGGTTCTACTGCTCAGCGTGGTATTACAAAGGATGCTGTTGATGCTTTCTTGTTCCTCGACGGTAAGCCTCTTGCTACTACTACTATGGATACAGATGATAAAGTAGAACTTAAGAACGGTAAATTGTCAATAGAGAAGATGCTTTCTCAACGTGACAAGCGTCTAAGCGTTTTGATTGACCCTTATGTTGCTGTCAAAGACTATGGCTATTCTCGTGCTCCCGAACTTGGCCTTGTTGAAATGACTTCTTCTACTGGTTATACTATCAAGAAGTTTGATACAGACTTGTTGGGGGATGCTGAGACTGCTGTTCAATATCGCCAAAATATCGGTACTGCATATACAGATGCTCCAATGTTCTGGCTTGCTATAATTTATCTGAATGATGCAGAAGCTAAGGCTGAACTTGGTACTATAACTGAGACAGACCTTATGGAAACTATCAATCCGCTTTTGGCTCGTGGTGGTCTTCCTGGCTTGACATTGGCTCCGGCGAAAGACCCGGCAAACAATCATAACGTAAGTGACCTTATTTGGGAAATCCGCCGTTGCCGCCGTTGCGAATTGATGCTTGACAACTGGTATCGTTACTGGGATATGGTACGCTGGCATCAACTTGACAAGTTTGATAGCGAAAAATATCCTAATATCAACCGTGGAGCTAACTTGACTGGCATTACTTGGAGTGGTGAAACTGATAATGGATATATTGTTGCTTGCAAGGCTACACGCAAGTTCTTGAATAAGTATTATTTGTTCCCTGTGCCTTCTGAACAAATTGATAATTCAACAATTAATGGAGTTTCAAAAGTTGAGCAAAATCCTCTTTGGAAATAATAAGTTCAAACTTGACCTAAAAAATAGGCTACGCATTTGCGTAGCCTATTTTTTTCAGTTTAAAAACCTGCTTTAAAGATTGTTTAAAATTGAATTATTTTTTAATTATTATTTAATTGCTAATTCTCTTTTGTATATTTCTCGGAAAATTATTAACTTTGCACCCGAATTTGAAAAAAAATTTATTAATTTTTTAAACATTTTATGATTTTGTGTCAGAAATTAGTGCGCAAAGGTGCATTTTTGTTAGTTTCTGTTGCGGGGTTGGTAAGTGTATGTGCTTGTGATGATACCTATGATTTGTCTAATGTCTCAACAGACATTACTATTGGAGGTAACATATCTTTACCAGTTGGGTCAACTGATACTTTGAGATTAGAGAGAGCAATTGAGTTGTCGGGAAATTTAAAGGTTGATGAGAATGGTGTTTATGCGCTTCAAAGTAATGGTTCTATGGCTATGAAAATAGCCAAAGTTAATCAGATTAACATTAAAAATTTAAAGCCTGATCCTGTTGAAAGAGATTTGTTTGTGTCTGGAGTAGGAAGTGGTATTGTCGAAAGTTTGCCAATATCCATTCCTTTTGCTGAGACTATGTCTATTGACCAACAGGAATCAGTTCCTGCAGAGGTTGAGAGTGTTACAAAAATTGAAATTGAGCCAGTCAATACGGAATTGGTTCTGAATTTAACGCTTGACAATATTGCTGTTTTGAGCAAATTGGATAATCTGAAGGTTTTGGATTTTGTTATTAATTTGCCAAAAGGTCTTGTCTTTGCTCAGGGGATAGAGGGTTTTGATTATAATAACAATGCCCTTCGCTTTACAAGAAAATTTGATTCAGACGGATATATTCGTATCCCTTTAAAAATTATAGGCTTAAAAAAGTTGCCGCCGATTGTTGGAGGCTCAATGCATTTTTACAATGAGTTTACTTGTCAGGGAGAGTTGTCGGCAGTTGGTAAGAATGTGACGGCAAGTGATTTTAGAGGTTTTAAGTTGAATATATTGTTTGATATACCAAACTTCTATGTTTCTAAAATTTTTGGAAAGATTAATTCTAAAGTAGATATACAAGACAGTATGATATCATTGGCTGATTTGCCAGGGGAGTTGACCGACGGCAAAACAGATGTTAATATGAATACTGTTGGTTTTGCTGTTGATATTATCAATCCGATTGGTGTGCCTTTTGATGCTGTTATGACCATGACAGCCCTTGATAAAAAAGGAGTTGTTATAAATGAGCAGGTAAAGGCATCGTTAAAAGTCAACAAGGCTGTGGATTTCGACAAGTCATCTGTAACAAAACTTTATGTGACTAATTCTGAAACAGTCGCTGTTCCGTCTGGTTATGAAAGGGTTGTCGTGCCCAACCTTAATAAACTTATAGGCAAGGTTCCTACTTCAATTAAATTGCAGACTGAGGTTATTGTTGACAAGTCGCAGGAGCATTTCTTTGAATTGGGCAAGTCGTATAATTCTCAGGCTAATTATGTCGTTGATGTTCCTTTTGATTTGGGGGCAGGCTCACACATAATCTATCGCGAGGAGATAGATAATTTGAATTCAGACCTTTCAGATATTGCCGATAAGGTGCCGGCTATGGAGGTATATGCAGATATCTTTAGTACCATTCCTCTTGCTTTGGATGTTGATATTTTACCTATTGACATTTATGGTAATGATATGTCGTCTGTTCTTGAATATACTGAAAAAATTTCTCTTGACCCTGGTTATGAGAATGCTCCTTCACAGGCAAAGCAGATTGTCATAAGGGAATTAAAGCCAGGTGCATTGGAGAATCTTGACAGGATTGAGTTAGCAGTTGACGGCGGTGTAAGTGCTTCTTCTGTCTTTTTAAAGCCCTCGCAATATCTTTATTTGAAAATGAAGGCAAAATTGCCGAACGGAGTGAATATTAGGGAAGATAAGTAAACGTAGAATAAGAGATGAAAAGATTTTTAAGATATATATTGACGCTTGTGTCTGTAACTGGAGGTGTGGTATCGTTTGCGCAAGCACCGCATTCGGCATACTTTATGGATAATATGCCTAACCGTCATTTGTTAAACCCTGCATTTACGCCTGGTTTTAATTATGTGAGTATTCCTGCTTTGGGAAATTTGCAGATTGGAACGAATGCCAATGTTGGTATTGATGATTTCCTTTTCCCTAGAAATGGAGAACTTGTTACAAGTTTGAACAGTTCCGTTTCGAGTGAAGAGTTTCTTGGTCGTTTAAAAAGCAGAAATGCAATTGAGGCAAATGTAAACCTTGACGTTATATCATTTGGTTTTAAGGCGTGGGGAGGTTTTAATACTTTTAATATCGGAGTGCGCTCGCATACAAGTGTTGTTTTGCCATACGAACTTTTTGAATTTGCAAAGATCGGTCAGGTAAACGGTGGGCCAACTGCTTATGATATAAATGATTTGCGATTGTCGTCAACCAATTATGTAGAGTTGGCGTTGGGGCACTCGCATCAGTTAACGGAAAAGTTGCGTATCGGTGCTAAGTTTAAATATATAGCAGGTTTGGGACGTGCCGATGCTTTGGTTGAGAATATAAATGTTCAGATGTCAGAAGACAGGTGGGTCCTTCGTGAAGCTGGTAGTGCGTTTACAACCGATGCTATTGATATAGCATACAAAAGTAATGGCGAAATTGATAATATTGATTTCGGAAAGATAGGCGTTTCAGGCAATGGTATTGGGATTGATCTGGGTGCGTCATACGATTTGCTTGATAATTTGACTTTGTCAGCTTCGTTGACAGATATTGGCTTTATTTCGTGGAATGGTGCAAATGCAACAGTTAATCCGGATGCTTTCGTTTATGACGGTTTTCACCATATTGGTGCTGAAGATGGCCCAATTACAGGCGAGTCTGCACTTGACCAGGAAGCGGACCAGTTGGAGGAGGATTTGAAGAAACTTATTCGCTTCCAGAATGAGGAAAAAGCGAAGAGTACCCAATCGTTGGCAACAACTTTGAATATTGGTGCGGAGTATAGCATTTTAAATAATAAAATCGGTTTTGGCTTACTTTCGTCAACGCGTCTTGGAACACCAAGAAAATGGACAGAACTAATGGCTTCTGTTAATTTCCGTCCAGCCTCATGGTTTCATGCAACGGTTAATGGGTCAACATCAAACCTCGGTCATTCAGCAGGCTTGTTGCTGAACTTCTGCCCAAAGGGATTTAATTTCTTCTTGGGTGCGGATTATATACCGTTCAAGTATGGCAAGCAAGGAGTACCCGTTAGTACAGCAAAAGTAGATTTTGTACTTGGTTTTTCTGCTACATTCCGTCACGGAAAATAATTGATTTTTAATATTTTTCTAGCCACTTTGCTATCCTGCAGAGTGGCTTTTTTATTTGGAAAAACATATAAATCGGTGGTATTTTCTTTGGTTATTTGCCAATTAAATGGTATCTTGCAGGAAATTTTATTTTATGGAGCAAGAAGAGATAATCAGCCGAATCAAGTACCTAATGTCGGAGATGCGAATGAAGCAAAACGCCTTTGCTCAGCGTATAGGAACCGATGTTTCCAATTTTTCCAAGCAGTTGAATGGAAAGTTGCAGGTAAGTGATTCTCTTATAAATAAGATAGTTGTCAACGTGGGAATATCAAAGGATTGGCTTCTTAAAGGAGATGGCGTTCCATTTGCAAAAAATGACCGTCCGTCAACAATCATAGTTGGCGAAATGGAGGAGCGTCGTAGTGGAACACCAGTATATGATATTGACGTTACTGCGGGACATTTTAATCGCGAAATGTTTTTTGCAGAAGATAATATTATCGGGCACGTCTGTGTGCCTGGAGTTTCCCAAGATAGCCACATTGTTAGGGTTAGTGGTGACAGTATGTCGCCTGTAATAAACAATGGGGATTATATTGCTGTAAGAGAAATAAATGACCTTTCAGTTATATATTGGGGTCAGATATATGTCGTTCTTCTCGAAGATTACAGAATGGTTAAGTATTTGCGTCGTCACGCTGATGATGATAAGGTTATCTTGCGGAGTGAGAATCCTAATTATGACGATATTGAGTTGCCGAAATCTGCTCTCAGAGGTCTCTTTTTTGTAAATAATATAATTCACATAGATTCAAGAATGTGATTATTCAAATATTTTTCTTTTAGAAAATTGTTTTTTTGTAACTTTACGCAAAATTGAAAATATAAAGGATGAAAAAACTGATATTAATTTTATCGGCTATTGTGCTTTTATTTTGGAAGTCATACGGAATTACAGTAACTCCTGGAGGTTTGGAGTCTGCTATGGAAGCAACAGACGTTTCAACTATGACAGATTTGGTTATTGATGGCTCTGTTGATGCGCGTGATTTCCACTTCATAGCATCTAATATGACATCTTTGAAGCATCTTGACTTAACCAATGCAAAAGTGGAGGCATATTCTGGTAAGGAGTATCTTTTTGCAAATATTCTTAATTATGGTGCAAACGAGTTGCCGGTAGGTTGCTTTGCAGGTATGCCCCTGGAAACAATTTTGCTCCCAAATACTCTTGTTAGTGTTTCTGACGGAGCATTTGCAGGTTGTTTAAGTCTTTCTTCAATAAGCATTCCGGAGAGCGTTCGTGAAATTGGCGATTATGCCTTTTCGGGTGATTTATTGCTTGTAAGTGCAAATTTGGGCTCTGGAGTTACGGAAATAGGTGACTATACTTTTAGCAAGTGCGTTGCTTTGAATGAAGTTAATATGCCGGCGGTGCAAATTATTGGTGCGTATGCTTTTCTTGGTTGTGAGGCAATGCGGGTCGTTGATTTTTCTGTTGATTTAATCGCAATAGGTGAGGGTGCTTTTAAAGAAAGTGGCATAGTGTCTGCTAACCTTAAGGAATGTCGAGGACTGTCTGTTATTTCCGCGTGGGCTTTTGCCGACACGAAGAGTCTTTCTACAGTTGTCCTACCAGAAACGGTTTCAACTATTGGAGAAGGTGCATTTTTTTACAGTACAGCGCTGGAGAAAGCAGTGTTGCCTGAGGGAGTCGCTGTTATAAACAACTATGCTTTTGGTAGTACGGACCAGTTGCTGGAAGATGATTTCCTTCCATCAACTATAACAAAAATAGGAGATTATGCATTTGAGGATTGGCATTCAGTCGTTAAGTTTGTTATTCCTGAAAATGTTGAGTATATAGGCAAGGGAGCCTTCAAGGATTGTGAAGCTTTGTCTCTGCTTGAAGCAAAGCCCGTAGTGCCCCCTGTTTTGGGAGAGGATGTATGGGAGAATGTTGACAAGACAGCAATTCAGTTGGAAGTTCCGATTGTCAGTTCTGCTGCATATAAGAATGCAGATCAATGGCGTGACTTTTTCTTCTCTGGTTCTTTTGTTGAAGAAAATATAGATTATTCAAAAGTGAAATTTACCGTCAATGACGATATTATAACACTTACGGCAGATGCAGGTTTGAAGGGCGCTACTATTTTTGACCTTTCTGGTATTATTCTTGTTGAAAAGGTGGTTAGTTCTCCTTCTGTTTCTTTCGACTTGTCGGGATATTCTGCAAAAGCGTATATTGTTAGATGCGTTTGTGCTGATGGAATTGTGAAATTTATTAAATTTGGCGTTAAGTAATATGGGTAAAAATAAATTAAAGAAATTCAGCGAGATGGAAACGTTTCAAAACGTTTTCCAATTTCCTTTTTCCGTGTTAAAAGAAAAGGGTTTCCCGATGAAGGGCAGATGGCGTGAGGACTTTTTCCATAACGATAATCCCATAGTGCTTGAACTCGGTTGTGGCAAGGGCGAATATGCGGTAGGTCTTGCGAAAAAGTTTACTAATATGAACTTTATCGGTGTTGACATCAAGGGCGCACGAATGTGGACAGGAGCCAAAGAGTCCGTTCAGAAAGGAATGACCAATGTTGCCTTTCTACGCACAAGCATCGAACTTATTGCCGAATTTTTCGCGCCTGGTGAGGTCGATGAGATTTGGATTACTTTCCCGGACCCGCAGATGAAAAAGGTTAATAAGCGACTAACATCAGTTCGCTTTATGAATATTTATCGTCAGATATTAAAGGATAATGGTATAATGCACTTGAAGACAGATAGTCCGTTCCTTTACGCATATACCGATGCTTCGGTTAAACTGAACAAATTCAATGTTGAGGTAAATACCGATGACTTATACCATTCTGGCCTTGCTGACGATATTCTTGAAATTCAGACATTCTACGAGAAACAATGGCTTGCCCGCGGGCTGACTATCAAGTATATCAAGTGGCACCTCGACCAGAATACGGAACTTCAAGAGCCTGATATTGAAATAGAATTTGATACATATAGGAGTTTTTCAAGGGGATATCTTGAAACGGACTCCCGTTTTTCTTAATAATAAATTTGCGTTATGAACGATAGATTATATCCTGCTTTAATTCTTGAAGCATTAAAGAATGTTAGATATCCTGGCAATGGCAAGAACCTTGTCGAGGCAGAAATGGTTGAGGATGATATCCGAATCGATGGAATGAAAGTTACTTTCTCATTGATTTTTGACAAGTCAACAGACCCGTTTATTAAGTCGGTTGTAAAGGCGGCAGAGACTGCTATATTGACGTATGTTAATCCCAATACAGAGATTCAAGGCAATATTGCTGTTAAGTTCCGTCAGAATGTTGCAAAGCCAGCGAAGATGTTGCCTGGAGTTAAGAATATTATTGGTGTTTCGTCTGGAAAGGGAGGCGTTGGTAAGTCAACTGTTGCAAGTAACCTTGCCGTTGCTCTTGCAGAGCAAGGCTATAAGGTAGGTCTTCTCGATGCGGATATCTTTGGCCCGTCAATGCCTAAGATGTTTGGCGTTGAGGATGAACCCGTATATATGGATGAGGTTGACGGTCGTCACCTTATTGCTCCCGTTGAAAAATATGGCGTGAAATTGCTATCTATTGGTTTCCTTGTTGAAAAGGACAATGCGGTTCTTTGGCGTGGCGGTATGGCAAGTAATGCGCTCAAGCAGCTCATCGGAGAGGCAAACTGGGGCGATTTGGATTACTTCGTTATTGATATGCCACCGGGAACGAGCGATATTCACTTGACACTTGTTCAGACTTTGGCTATTACTGGTGCTATCGTTGTTACTACTCCTCAGGAGGTTGCTCTTGCTGATGCTAAGAAAGGTATCAGTATGTTCCGTAGCGACAAGGTTAACGTTCCAGTCCTTGGTATTGTTGAAAACATGGCTTGGTTCACACCAGCAGAGCATCCTGATGAGAAATATTATATCTTTGGAAACGGAGGAGGCAAGCGTCTTGCAGAGGCGCTGGGAGTTGACACCCTTGCTCAGATTCCTCTTGTCGCCGGCATTTGCGAAAACGGTGATAAGGGAGTTCCTGCTGCGTTGAATAATACTGTATCAGGCGAGGCATTCAGAAATCTTGCTTTGAAGGTTGTTGAGGCTGTCAATAACCGCAATGAGCAGTTGCCACCAACGCAAAAAGTTGAATTAGAACATTAATTAACTTGTATGGGTCTGATTTTTGCCCATGAAGTCTATAACTTTGCAGTATAAAATTAAAGAAGATATGAAAATAGGTGATAGAATACCCGAAATATTGGGAGTTGATGCAGATGGCAAGGAAGTTAAGGCATCAGATTTTTCTGGAAAGAAATTGGTTATTTATTTCTATCCGAAGGACAATACTCCAGGCTGTACAGCCGAGGCATGCAGTTTGCGTGACGGCTATGCGGAATTAAAGTCTGCTGGTTATGAAATTATCGGCGTTAGCAAAGATAGCGCTGCTTCTCATAAGAAGTTTGCTGACAAGCACGAATTGCCGTTCACACTTATCGCTGATACCGACGTTGCATTAAATAATGCGTTTGGAGTTTGGCAAATGAAGAAAATGGCAGGCAGGGAATATATGGGTACTGTAAGAACAACATTCCTTATCGATGAGGAAGGCGTTGTTGAAGACATTATTACTAAGGTTAACACTAAGGATAGTGCAAACCAAATTCTTCAATTGAAAAAATAAAGAAATAGATATGAAAGCATCAGAAAAGAAAGCAACAGAAGGGGTAACAAGCGAAAAGCAGAAGGCTCTTCTCAACGCAATGGCTAAGATAGAGAAGGACTTTGGCCGCGGTACTATCATGAAACTTGGTGATGACAGCATAGATGATGTTGAAGTAATTCCAAGCGGTATTATCGGTCTTGACTATGCTTTGGGCGTTGGCGGTTATCCTCGCGGTAGAATCATTGAAATCTATGGTCCGGAATCTTCTGGTAAGACAACTCTTGCTATTCTTGCAATTGCGCAGGCTCAAAAGCAGGGCGGTATTGCTGCCATTATTGATGCCGAGCATGCTTTTGACCGTTTTTATGCAGAAAAGTTGGGCGTTGACGTCAACAATCTTTGGATTGCCCAGCCGGATAACGGTGAGCAGGCTCTTGAGATTGCTGACCAGTTGATTCGCTCTTCTGCTATTGACATTATTGTTATTGACTCTGTTGCTGCCCTTACTCCCAAAGCGGAAATTGAAGGCGTTATGGGTGACAAACAGATGGGGCTTCAGGCACGTTTGATGTCACAGGCGTTGAGAAAGTTGACAGGTACAATCTCAAAGACTAAGACTACTTGTATATTCATCAACCAGTTGCGTGACAAAATCGGCGTTGCTTGGGGTAATCCTGAAACAACGACAGGTGGTAATGCTTTGAAGTTCTATGCTTCTGTCAGAATCGATATCCGAAAATCAACACCAATCAAGAAGGGAGAGGAAATACTTGGTTATCTTACAAAAGTTAAAGTTGTTAAGAACAAGGTTGCGCCTCCATTTAAAAGAGCGCAATTTGACCTTATCTTCAGTGAGGGCGTTTCCAGAACAGGTGAGATTATTGACTTCGGTGTTGCTCTCGACATTATCAAGAAAAGCGGTTCTTGGTTCTCATACGGCGACAGTAAGTTGGCACAAGGTCGCGATGCTGTTAAGAAACTCCTTATGGAAAATCCAGAACTTGCAGAAGAGTTGGAAGCAAAAATCAAGGAACAGTTGTTCAATAAGGAGGGCGATGAACCTGTTATCAACGTAGAAGATGACGAGGAGCCGGATGCAGAAGCAACTGGCGATTTTGAATAGTTGAATATAAATCTAAGTCAATGAAAATAGCAATTTTAGGTTGCGGAAATATGGGTGGGGCAATAGCGAGAGGTATTGCCTCCGACCCTATTTTATCGCAGATTTATGAACTGTCTGTATCCAACCGTTCAGCGGGTAAGTTGGACGGTTTGAAGAATGACTGTCCAAGTGTAACTACTCATCTTGATAACTGCAAGGCTGTTGAAGGTGCGGATGTTGTCATCCTTGCTGTAAAGCCGTGGATTGTAGAGCCGACGTTGGCTGAAATCCGTCCGTTGATGAATAATCAGGCGTTGGTGACTGTTGCGGCGGGTTTGCCAATATCTTTCTATGAAGAGCGAATGCCCGAAGGTCTGCCTGTTTTCCGTGTTATTCCTAATACAGCAGCCTCAATAGGTGAGAGTATGACGGTTATTGCCCATAATGCTGTTGGTGCAGGAAAAGTTGATACCATTAAGGCTATTTTCAACGCTCTTGGAAAGACGGAAGTTATTGAAGAAAGGCTGATGGGTGCGGCAACATCTTTGTGCTCATGTGGAACGGCATATATATTGCGATACGTCAGGGCTGCTATGGAGGGTGGCGTTGAGTTGGGTCTATATCCAGACCAGGCCAAGGAGATGGTTATCCAGACTGTCAAGGGAGCCGTTGAATTGCTTGAAAAAAGCGGTTTGCATCCCGAAGCGGAAATTGACAAGGTTACAACTCCTGGTGGTCTGACTATAAAAGGGCTGAATAAGATGGAGCAATGTGGTTTTACTACAGCCGTTATTGAAGGACTTAAAGCATCTGTAAAATAAAAATACTATGTCGGTAAATAAAGTAATACTTATTGGAAACGTTGGCAAAGATCCTGAAATCAGGTATGTTGACCAAAAGCCTGTAGCAACCTTTACGTTTGCAACAACGGAGCGGGCATATACTACCGCTTCGGGGATAAGTGTTCCCGAAAAAACCGAATGGCATACCCTCGTTATGTGGGGGCGTAATGCCGAGTATGCGGAGAAGTATATTCGCAAGGGTGCAAAACTCTATGTTGAGGGAAAAATCCGCTACCGTATATGGGAGGATAAAAATGCAATAAAACGCTATGCTACTGAGATTTATGTAGATACGTTCGACTTCTTGGGACAGAGTAACCGATAATTTGGTGATTTATGGAAATCTGGTTAATATGGATAATTGCAGCACTTGTTTTGCTTGTAGTTGAACTTGCTACAACAGCTGTTGCGGCTCTGTGCTTGATGATTGGCTGTATTGTGGCTGCTGTTCCTGCGTTCTTTGATGCTTCGCTATGGTGGCAGACTGCGGCTTTCGTCCTTGCTTCACTATTGTCGTTCGTGTTTATCCGTCCTATTATTATGAACCACTTGATGAAAGGTAAGAGTGGTGGCAGAAAGAGTGGCGTTCAGGCTTTGATAGGCAGGGAGGCCATTGTGGCAGAAACCATTGATGCTCAAAAAGGAACAGGGCGTGTGATTATTGACGGAGACGATTGGAAAGCCGTTTCTGATATGGTTATCGACAAAGGGCAAAAGGTTATTGTTAAAAGTATTGACAGCATTATTTTAACTGTTACACCTAAATATTAAATAGTATGGAAACATTGGTTATTGTTGGTTTGATAATTCTTGTAGCCGTTTTCTTCGTTATGAGCGGTGTTAAGATTATCCGTCAGAGTGAGACTAAGATTATCGAGCGGTTGGGTCGCTATCACAGTACTCTTGAATCAGGTATCAATATCATTTGGCCTATTCTTGACCGTCCGCGTCAGGTTTATGTCCGACAGACCGTTAAAGGTCCGCGTGGCGATTTCGCCATAGTGAAGATGAGCGACGTTATTGACCTTCGTGAGCAGGTATATGACTTTCCTGAGCAGAGCGTTATTACAAAGGATAACGTCACTACCCGTATAAATGCGTTGCTTTATTTTCAAATTACCGATCCGTTTAAGTCTGTTTATGAAATCGACAACTTGCCTAACGCTATTGAAAAATTGACGCAGACAACTCTTCGTAACGTTATTGGCGAATTGGAATTAGACGAAACGCTTACTTCCCGCGACACCATTAACCAGAAATTACGTTTGGTGCTTGATGAGGCAACGAATAAGTGGGGTGTTAAGATTAACCGCGTAGAGTTACAGGACATTACACCACCGGAAACAGTTCGCGATGCTATGGAGCAACAGATGCAGGCAGAGCGTGAGCGCCGTGCGAAAATTTTGAAAGCGGAAGGAGAGAAATCGTCAATGATTCTTGAGTCTGAAGGTGAAAAGGAATCGCAAGTCAATAGGGCTAAAGCCGATAAGGAGTCGCAGATTCTTATTGCCCAGGGTGAGGCAGAGGCGAAGATATTGCAGGCTGAAGCTGAAGCAAAGGCTATCAAGCGTATTGCTGAAGCGTTGAAAGACACAAAATCAGACCCGGCTGCATATTTCATTGCTGTGAAGTATATTGAGACATTGAAGGAGATGACTTCTGGCAAGGACAACAAGACAGTATATATGCCATACGAGGCAACATCTATCCTCGGTTCCCTCGGCAGCATTAAAGACCTCTTTGGAAAACAGTAAGCTGTCGTTTTTGCATACGCCATTACCCATGGCGAACGAAAAATATTTCGTCCCTACAGTTGGATGATTATCAATGTCTTACGATTATACTGCTGTAGGGACTCTTTGAATAAAAGCGTCCGCGATTTGTTCCGTTATGATGCCCATGCGGATAAGGCTTTGATGCTTTTAAACATATCGGGAAATTTTGTTTTGAACGTATTTTTTGCGAATTTTGCGTTGACCTAACAACTGTTTGAAATGAAAAAGATAATGTTATTTGCAATTGCAATGCTGTCGGGTATGGCATTTGCAGCCGAGAAACCGTATGATTACGTTTTCTTTGAAAACAGCCGTATGGACGGCGATTATTTCTATTCAAAAGCAGAATATACTTCTCCTTCTTGGATTGAAAATTATCAGAATAAACTTCCTGTTGATAATGATTTCTTCTCTCCAGGCAATTCGTTGAGATTGCGTTATGTTGCTGCTCATTCTGGCGATTGGACGGCTTCAGTGCTTTATTGCCCAATTCGTGGCAATGACTTTTTCCGTCATCCTGATGTTCTTGCGTTCAACTTGAAATATGCGAATACTGATGCTGCGACCTTGCCTGTTGTAGGCATTCAGTATGCCGACAGTACTCGCTCTAAGTTTGTTGATGTTGCGAAATATGTCAAACCTTTTAAAGACGGGTGGTCTCGTGTGGAAATCCCTTTGAATGACATTGGAGTTGCTCTTGGGGAGAAAAACGCAAAGACTATGGGTGCTTCAAATTTCTTTAATGTTTCAGAAATTGAAGTTGCCGAGATTAAGAAAATTTCTGCCGTGATTTTCAAGCAAGGTGCTGCCGATGGAAAGGAGCATACTCTGAATATTGATGATGTTGAACTATTGCCGAAGACTGGAGCAAAGTCATTTTTGCAAGTTCCAGAAGTGCTTGAGTGCAAGGGCTATGAAAGGCATATTGATTTGCGTTGGAAAGGAGATGCTCAAGGCTTGAGATATTACAAGATTTACCGTTCGTTGAATGGTGGTGAATATAAGGCTGTTGGCATAGCAAAGCCATGGTCTGACCGTTATACTGATTTTATCGGAAAGGTTGGAGCAAAGGCTTCATATAAGGTGTCGGCTATTGATTATGGGTTCAATGAATCTGCTTGCTCAAATATTGTTTCTTCGTCAACAAGACCGATGACCGATGATGAATTGCTTGACATGGTTCAAGAAGCAAATTTCCGCTATTATTGGGAAGGTGCAGAGCCGAATAGCGGGCTTGCCCGTGAAAATATCCCAGGCAGATCAGATATGATTGCCTGTGGTGCTTCCGGTTTCGGTATTATGACAGTTCTTGTTGGCATTGACAGGGGCTTTATTACCCGTGAGCAGGGTGTTGAAAGGTTTTTGAAAATAACTTCTTTCCTTGAGAAGGCAGACCGCTTTCATGGCGCTTTTGCTCACTTTATGGATGGTACTACCGGTAAGGTTGTTCCATTCTTCGGTAAGAGGGATAATGGAGGAGACCTTGTTGAAACTTCTTTTCTTTTCCACGGACTCCTTGCCGCACACCAGTATTTCAATGGTGATTCAAAGGAGGAAAAACTTATTCGCAGCCGCATCAATAAGTTGTGGCGAGAATGCGAATGGAATTGGTATAAGAAGACAAAAGACTCAAAATACCTTTTCTGGCACTGGTCGCCTGATCAGGAATGGGTTATCAGTCACCCGCTTATCGGTTGGAATGAAACGCTTATTACATATATGATTTCCATTATGTCGCCAACGCATGCCATTGAGCCGGAAATGTACTATACTGGTTGGGCAAGTCAGGAAAAGATGGCACAGGATTATCGCCTATGGGGTAATTCTCAATACGGATTGCATTATACAAACGGCAATACTTTCTTTGGTAGAAAATTGGATGTAGGTGTTTCTAATGGAGGCCCGCTATTCTTCGTCCATTATTCATTCCTCGGATTGAATCCGCATAAGTTTAGCGACAAATACACAAACTATTTTGAGAATAGCCGCAATATTGCATTGATAAATCACCGCTATTGCGTGGAGAATCAGGGTGGATTTCAAGGTTACGGAAAAGACTGCTGGGGCTTGACGGCAAGTGATTATGCTTGGGGTTATGACGCTCGCGAACCTGTGCCTGCGCATGATAATGGCACTATTGCACCAACAGGAGCCTTGGCTTCTATGCCATATACTCCAGAAGAATCGTTGGCTGCATTGAAGAATTATTACCGTAATTATGGTAAGTTCCTTTGGGGTGAATATGGTTTCCATGATGCCTTTAACCTAACGCAGAACTGGGTATCACCGATATTTATGGGCTTGAACCAAGGACCAGTTGCGGTTATGATAGAGAATTATCGCAGCCAGTTGGTTTGGAACCTGTTTATGAGTCATCCTGACGTTCAAAAAGGATTGCAGAAATTTGGCAAGGTTAAGTGATTGATATAATAGTAACTAAGAGTATTTTGAGGAGGCGTGCCATTTTGGTATGCCTCCTTTTTTCGCCGTTCATTTCGTGCCGTAGCAGGCTGAATGCCCATTTTCCAATTCCTGTAAACATTTACATTTTAATATGAAACACCTTTTCAGCAAAAAAATGAGTAAACTTCTATTTTTTGCATTCGACTGTCACTATCTTTTGATAAGATAAACTGCACCTCGGGATAAAAAATCAAGCTAACTTGTTTTTTCTCCGCTCGGTTTGTATTATCTTTGCAATGCAAAGGGGTGCCAAGTGGCTGAGATTATACCCTAAGAACCTGATACGGATAATGCCGGCGCAGGGATTGTGTTTTTTCTCGACTTTTTCATAAGCCCCATTTGCCTAATTTCGATGCTTATGAATTATACTGTTGTCTTATCTATTGCGGGCTCTGATTCGAGCGGAGGTGCTGGTATCCAGGCGGATATCAAGGCGATGTCGGCTATCGGCGTTTTCGCCACTACGGCGATTACTGCCATTACAGCGCAGAATACAACTGGCGTTAGTGCCATTCAGGGCATTTCTCCAGATGTCGTTGCGGCTCAGATTGATGCGGTGTTCACCGACATGCCTCCCGCTGCTGTGAAAATCGGAATGCTATTCTCTGCAGAAATTGCAAATGTAGTTGCTAACCGGCTTCGCTATCATAGGAGCGCTAATATCATTCTTGACCCGGTTATGGTCTCTACTTCTGGGAGCAAACTGATTGCTGATGATGCTATTGAAACCATTAAACGAGATCTTTTCCCTATCGCAGAAATCCTTACCCCTAACCGCTTTGAGGCGGAATTGCTTTCTGGGGTTAAACTGTCGTCACCAACGCATTGCGGAGAGGCTGCTGCGAAAATTCTTGAATTTGGTGGAAAATATGTGCTTATCAAAGGCGGGCATTTCGACGGTAAAAAGATGATTGACTACCTTTTTGACCGTAATGGGCTTGTTAGGGAGTACGAGGCAGAGAAAGTAGAAACACTAAACACTCACGGAACGGGTTGCACTCTTTCATCGGCAATAGCCTCATATATGGCGTTGGGCAATTCTGCTGAAAATGCAGTTGCTATGGCTAAGGAGTATCTTCAGAGCGCCCTTATTTCCGGTTCTGATGTGACCATTGGACATGGCCACGGTCCGGTAAACCATTTCTTCAATCCTAATTCATTGAAAAAAATATGATAAAGATTAAAGTTAACAGCAAAGAAAAAGAATTGGCTGGCGAGATGCCGCTAAGTGAATATATAAAGGGCGAGAACCTCGTTTCTACAAACATTGCATTGGCGGTAAATGGCAAGCTCGTTCCTCGTCAGGAGTGGGAAAACCATATTCTACACGACGGCGACAATATGATTATCATTCAGGCGTCGTATGGTGGATAGTCTGAAACTGATTGCCATAACGCCAGAGGTTACAGCGCCTGCGGAAAGGGATATTATATGTCATATCCTTGATAATGGTTTTGACTTCGTTCATATCCGAAAGCCTGAGATGACTGTTGCCGAAATGGAGGAGTATCTTTTGTCTATCCCTCCACATTATCGCAGCCGCCTTACTTTGCACGACTGTCACGCCGCGGCGTTGGTTACTGGTGTTGGCGGTTTGCATCTTAACGGACGCAACCCCAAACCGATTGAAGGCTTTTCTGGAAGATTGTCAAAATCGTGCCATTCTGTCAGCGAGTTGGAGGATGCTAAATCGTTGGACTATGCTTTCTTGAGCCCTATATATAACAGTATCAGTAAAGTTGGCTACGAATCGAACTTCTCTTTCGTGGAACTGAACAATTTGTCGGCTCAGGGCATTATAAATAATAGGGTTTTTGCTCTTGGTGGCATAACTGCTGAAAAACTGCCCGAAATAAAGTCACTCGGTTTTGGCGGTGCCGCTTTCTTGGGATATATATTTAACTCTGCTAACATCAGTGAGTTAGGTATTAAATTGAAATTAATAAATAAAAACAGATAATTATGTTGCAATTCATCACACATCCGAAAGAGGGAATATCTATTCTCGACGAAATCCGTCAAGTTGTTGACGGAGGTTGCCGCTGGGTACAACTGCGAATGAAGGACGCTTCAAGAGAGGAAATCATTGAGACGGCAAAAGCAGCAAAAGAGATTTGCAAGGAAAAGGAATGCATTTTCGTTATCGACGACCATGTGGATATCGCAAAGGAACTGGAACTTGACGGCGTTCATCTTGGAAAAAGTGATATGTCGCCTATTGAGGCAAGAGAAATCCTCGGCGAAGAATTTATCATAGGTGCAACGGCAAACACTTTTGAAGATATAGAGGGCTTGCGACACCTTGATATTGACTATATCGGTCTTGGCCCGTTCAGATTTACAACGACTAAGCAGAAACTAAGTCCAGTTATCGGTTTGGAGGGATACCGCGAAATTATGCAAAAGATGAAGGATGCAAGCATTCGCATCCCAGTTGTTGCGATAGGTGGTATCGAGTACGATGATATACAGGGAATTATGGATGCCGGTGTTAGCGGTGTTGCCGTTTCCGGCTCTATTATCAAGTCTGGCAATATCCCGGAAACTACTGGAAAGATGATTGACTTGCTTGAAAAAATTGTTGAAGAACGAATAAATAACATATAATATGGATTTATTAAAGATTGGAAACC
>Dunbar_p1__coassemble_1254_pt1 | contig 43872 bp, 34 predicted proteins | sample Dunbar_p1__metabat2_high_PE_023 | metagenome-assembled genome bin Dunbar_p1 | reverse complement strand
CACGTGCTCTGGCCAACTGAGCTAAAGAGGCAAGCGGGCAAGCTTACTATATCGCACCGCTACAACCTGCTACCCTTGCTTCGGTCAAGACCTGGGGGAATTCACCGGGAGCTGGTCGTATAGGACTTACCCGACTGCAAAGGTACAAACTTTTTCCTAAACTACAAGAGTTTTTGTGAATTTTTCTCCGAAAAATCTCTTTTATTGTACTTAATGTTATGCAGGTCAGTGATATAGTGCTATCCGTAATTTTATTCTTGAGTTACTTCAAGAATTCCTGTTTCCTTTATTCCACCTGTTTCTGGGTTGAAAACGACGAATGCTGGAGTTTTCTTATTTGTAAAAGTCTTAGGGTTTAATCCGTATTTTACACCGAATTGTGCTATGTCAACCGTTTCTCTGGCGAGTTTTTTTCCGTCATAAGAGATTTCGATCTCCGCTTTGCCAGGAATGCAGTACATAACTGCCCCTTTCGGAGCGTCTTTAACTTCTCCCTTTTCGTTGGTTGGAAGTTCTCCGCGTGCGGTAATTTTTAGGTTAAGATATGCAGGGTCACCGCTTAGGTCATTTTTATCGACCACTCCGTTATAGTTGGATATACGGAATATAACCTCGTTTTGCGTTTCATTTGTGGGAATGTAGTCAAGTCTTACAACCTTTGTTTCTACCTGAGTGGTTCCAACGAACATTGCAGTAAGGATTTCTTCCTGGCGTGACAGTTCGTCTAGCATAAGTTTCAGAGAAGCGCCGTCTGGTGGCATCTGGTCAGCATTCCCAGAAACGAGGTCGTTGCGAGTTTCGCGTAGTTCAAGAATTTTTGTTGCTGCCGCTTCTGCTTTTTTCATTGTTGACTCGCTTGCTATCATTTCTTCGGTGAATACGCTTGCTATATTACCGTCAAGAGGTGTTGGGTCGGCAAGTTTGTTGCGTTTGCGTTTGATAACGTTTTCGCTAACCTCCTTATTGATTGCGAGAGGCAGCCCGGTGCTGTCAAGAATTAGGAAAGTTTGGTTGCCACCCTTGAATTCCATAAGATATTCCTCACTCTTGTCTGGGACGCCAAAAGGCGTAATTTCGATTGATTTGATGTCCCAGGTTTGAGAGTCCTTAGATATAACATTATTTACGCCAAGGTATTTTTTGGCATATTTGTAATAAGGGCCAGCCTTTTTAACAGTCTTGACTGCTTCAATTTCAATGTTTAGATGTGTTTGGGGTAGGGAATAAACCAGCCCGTATTCATTCATTTTGTTTGCTGTAAATTTTTGGCTTTCTTGGGCTGAGCCGTTTAATGCCATTAATGCAGCAGTAATTGCTATTATACAACCTGTCTTCTTCATTTTGGTAAATATAATTCTAAGATTCCATAATCAGTTTTATTGCTTTGCCAATATTGTCAACGATGTCGGAAGCGATCATTCCGTATTCGCCGTGGCGTTTTCTTGCCATATCTCCAGCGAGACCGTGGATAAACACACCCATTGAAGCCGCGGTGCTTGGCGAGAAGCCTTGTCCAATAAGAGAAGTGATTATTCCAGTCAGGACATCACCGCTTCCAGCCGTTGCCATACCGGGATTTCCTGTGCTGTTGATAAATATTTTTCCGTCGGGTCTTATGACTTTTGTATAATTCCCCTTTATGACAACTATGATTTTCTTCTTAGCCGAGATATCAAGAGCTTTTTTCAGACGCTCTTCATCGCTGTAACAGTCTCCGAAGAGTCTGTCAAATTCAATGCTGTTCGGTGTTATAACGGATTGTTCCGGGATGTCGTTGAGGATAATCGGCTTTTCGCAGATGCAGTTGAGGGCATCGGCATCAAGAACGACTGGTTTTCTCGTTCTTTGTAGGAATTTCTCGAGGGCAATAACTGTTTTGTCATCTCTGCCAAGTCCTGGTCCGATTGCTATCGCCACTGATTTTGGGTGTGGGGTTATTGCTGTGATATTGCAGTTGTCGTCGTCGCATTCAACGATTGCCTCAGGGACGGCAGTCTGCAAGGCAATATATCCGCAGTACGGCGTATGCACTGTAACAACGCCTGAACCGGTCCTCATAGCAGCGCGAGATGTGAGAATTGCGGCTCCAACCATTCCTATGCTTCCCGCAGCGATGAAAATGCGACCGTAGTCGTTTTTATCAGAGAATAGGTTTCGTGTCTTTAGTGCATCTTTAACTCCCGTTGCGTCAATGAGAAAAATATTTGATGGGATTGATTTGATTGCGTCTCTGTCAAGGCCGATATCGAGTACTTCCCACTCTCCGAGGCATTCCGTGTTTTCGTTAAAGAAGAATGAAAGTCGCGGAAACTGGAAGGTGAAAGTAAGGTCGGCGTGAATAACGTCGCGACGTGAATTGTCGGCGTTGTACTCTCCAAATAGACCGGAAGGAATGTCGATAGAAACAACGAATGCTTGTGATTCGTTGATATTCCTGATAACCATCTTGTAGCCTCCGTTCAACTTGCTTGAAAGTCCGCTGCCAAAGAGACCGTCGATAATAACGTCACTTTCCTTAATGTCTGGGAAAGTCATATTGTCGATGATTTCTGTAATTTTTTCGTAGCCTGTTTCCATAAGCAGGTCGCGGTTTTTCTGGCAGTCGTTTGACAGTCGTCCCTTAGTGTTGAATAGAAGCACTTCAGGGCTGTAGCCTTGGTTGATAAGCATGCGCGCTATAGCAAGAGCGTCACCTCCATTGTTGCCAGGTCCGGCAAAGATAATGATTCTTTGCGACGGTAGCCAGCGCTTGGTGATTTCGTCGGTGATAAGAGAGGCTGCTTTTTCCATTAGTTCCCAAGAGGTTATCCCCTTGCGCTCAATGGTTAGCCTGTCGAGTTCGTGTATGTCTGTTGAGGTGAATATCTTCATTGTTGTTACGTTTGTCCTACAAATTTATTCAATATATTTCAAATAAACTATTTTGGTTGCAGAGTTATTAGGGGAATCATCATTTCTTCCATTGAAATTCCACCGTGCTGGAATGTCTCTTTGTAGTACTGAACATAATAATTATAATTATTGGGGTATGCAAAGAAATCTTTATTCATTGAAAAAATGTAAGTTGTTGATATATTTGGCGAAGGCAAGCCGAATTTCTCCGGTTTTTTTATTTCATAAACCTGTTTAGGGTTATACGTAAGGTTCTTGCCTAATTTGTAGCGAAGATTAGTGTTTGTGTTTTTGTCGCCAACAACCTTAATAGGGTTGTCGGCGCGGATTGTTCCGTGGTCGGTTGTCAGCACAACCTTATATCCGCTTGCGGCAATTTTCTTCATCAACTCGCTTGCAGAGGAGTGCTTGAACCAAGATTCTGTAAGAGAGCGGTATGCTGCATCGTTTATTGCAAGTTCGCGGATCATCTTTGACTCTGTTCTGGCGTGCGACAGCATGTCGATAAAGTTGAATACTATGACGTTCAGGTCATAGTTTTCAAAATTCTTGAAATTGTTGAGCAGTTTTTCGCCGAAGGAACTCTCATATATCTTGTTGTAAGAGAATTTGTACTTTTTTCTGTATCTTTCGAGTTGGGTTTGTATCAGCGGCGATTCGTTGAGGTTCTTGCCTTCCTCTGAATCTTCGTCAACCCATAGTTCAGGGAACATTTTCTCAATCTTCGACGGCATAAGTCCGGAGAAGATTGCGTTACGTGCATATTGTGTTGCCGTTGGCAGAATGCTGCAATAGAGGTCTTCTTCAAAGTTGAAGTATTCCGACAGTAGCGGTTTGATAATTCTCCATTGGTCAAGTCGGAAATTGTCGATAAGGATAAAGAAAACCTTTTCCCCTTTGTCAAGGAGCGGGAATACTTTTGTCTTGAAAACGTCGTTGCTCATCACCGGTCGATTCTCTGCTCCCATCCAATCCTCATAGTTGCGCTTGATGAATTTGCAGAACGAATTGTTTGCCTCGGTTTTCTGCATTGCGAGCAGTTCGTCCATATTTGTTTCCGTTTGAGCGAGTTCCAGTTCCCAGAAAACGATTTTGCGGTATAGGTCATACCAGTCATCAATGCTTTCAGCGTCGTTGATAAGCGATGATATTTGGCTGAATTCCTTTTGGTAGTCAACGGTTGCTTTTTGTGAAACAAGCGAACTGGAGTGAAGGTTTTTCTTCAGCGACATCAAAATCTGGTTAGGGTTTACCGGCTTAATCAGGTAGTCGGCAATTTTGTTGCCAATTGCTTGGTTCATAATATTTTCCTCTTCGCTCTTGGTTATCATTATTACCGGTACGTCTGGCTGCATCTGCTTTATTTGCGATAGCGTTTCCAGGCCGCTCAGCCCAGGCATGTTTTCGTCGAGGATGATAAGGTCATAATGGTTGCTGGCAACGTCGTCAAGGGCGTCGCTTCCGTTGCTGACAGTAGTAACCTGATAGCCTTTTGCCGTTAGAAACATGATGTGAGGCTTTAGCATGTCTATTTCATCATCTGCCCAAAGGATTGTTCCATTATTTTCCATATTCGTATAATTTTCTAAAATACAAAAATACTATAAACGGCTGTCAGAAAAAAGAGAAATAATAAGTTTTCAGTTTTTTTATAATGTGTCAATACAAAGTTTTTGCTATTATTGCTAACTATTTACCTTTTAGGTAGTAACTTTGTAGAAAATTTTTATGATGACACAAGAAAATAATTTCAGAAGGCAGAAGCCAGACAGTATATATTCGTGGAAAGTTACAGATGCTTCTCCGCTGATGGTTGCCGTTGAGGCAAAGTTGAAGGACCACAAGCGTGGCTCTATCAAGTCGATGATGAAGTATGGACAGATTGCCGTTAACGGTTTTCCTGTTTCTCAGTTTGATTATGCATTGGAAGAGGGTGATACTATTTCTGTTAATTTCACTCGTCCATTCGTGATATTTCGCCATCCGCGCATAAAGATGGTTTATGAGGATAATGATATTATCGTTATCAACAAGGGTAACGGTATTCTCTCTGTTTCTACAGATAACGTTAAGGATGGTACTGCCTACAGTGCTTTGAGAAACTATCTCAAGGAGAAGGATCCGGGGCTTAAACTGTTTATCGTTCACCGTCTTGACCGCGATACTTCCGGCTTGATGCTTTTTGCCAAGAGTATTGAGGCGAAGGAGGCTATGCAGCATAACTGGAACAATATGGTGCTTAACCGCAAGTACGTTGCCGTTGTTGAAGGCAAGGTGGAGGAGAAGCAGGGCGTTATGCAAAGTTACCTTATGGAAAATTCCCAGTTCGAGGTATATTCTACCGATGATAAGGAAAACGGTCAGTTGGCTGTTACACGTTTCACTACGATTAAGACAAAGAATGGCTATTCCCTTATGGAATTGGAATTGGATACAGGCAGAAAGAACCAGATTCGCGTTCACATGAAGGATATGGGTCATCCGATTGTTGGTGATAGGAAGTATGGTGCTAAGTCAAGTCCTATTCATCGCTTGGCATTGCACGCAAGAACTCTTCATTTCGTCCACCCGATAACGAAAAAGGAAATGACATTTGAAACACCTGTTCCGACTCGTTTCCTTGGCTTGCTGAAGTAGTAACAATTAGGTTAAGTTTGCAGGTTACTCAAACATTGATATGCTATTTCTTTTAATTTTGTAATGAAATGAGTCTAACATCAATCATACGTCCGCTCTTTTTGCGTAGGATGAAGGAACTGAACCGATATGCTGAGCATGCCGGTTCTATCCAGATGACGCAGTTGCGATGGCTACTTAAAGAAGCGTCGCAGACTGAGTATGGCAAAAAGTATGGGTTTTCTGGAATATCTGATTATGAAGAATATTGCAAGCGAGTGCCGCTTGTTAAGTATGAAGATATTCGTCAGTATGTTATGCGTATGGTTGAAGAAGAGAGTGATATACTTTGGAAAGGCAAGGTTCGTAATTTTGCCCAGTCTTCGGGTACGTCAGACGGTAAGAGCAAATATATTCCAATCAGTAAGGATTCTTTTGAGAAATGCCATTATCGTGGAGGATCCGACTGTGTTACTCTTTATCTTAACCTGAATCCGAAAAGCCGTATCTTTGACGGAAAGGCTTTTATTCTTGGCGGCAGTTTTGCCAATGAATTGCATAGCAATGCAATAGTAGGCGATTTGTCGGCAAATCTCATCAGTAACATAAATCCTCTTGCAAATCTTGTTAGGGTTCCCTCAAAGAAAGTTGCCTTGATGGAAAATTGGAGTGAGAAGTTGCCGGCTCTTGTTAATGCCAGTTGTGAACAGAACGTAACGAATATTTCCGGTGTTCCGTCGTGGTTCCTTTCTGTGATAAAGGAGGCCCTTAAAAAGACGGGCGCAAGCAATATCCACCAAGTGTGGCCAAACCTTGAGGTCTTTTTCCACGGTGGTATCAGTTTTAAGCCATATCGTGAGCAGTATGAGGCTATCACCGACCCTGCAAAGATGCATTTTCTTGAAACATATAACGCTTCAGAGGGATTTTTTGCCGCACAATCGTCGTGGGATAGCAAGGCAATGTTGCTATTGCTTGATTTGGGTACATTCTATGAATTTATCCCTCTTGATGAGGTAGATAAGGAGCATCCTCAAACTTTTATGATTGATGATGTTAAGCCTGGTTCTACATACGAGTTGGTCATATCTTCGTGCAACGGTTTGTGGCGATATCGTATAGGTGATACCGTCAAGATAGAGCAGACATCGCCTGTAAAGATTTCTATTGCGGGCAGAACGAAGCATTTCATCAATGCCTTTGGCGAGGAACTGATGGTATATAATGCTGATGAGGCCCTTGCTAAGGCTTCGAAGGAGTGTGGTGCGGAGGTGCTGAACTATACGGTTGCCCCTGTTTTTGCAACTGCAGCAACAAAGGGTTGCCATGAGTGGCTTATTGAATTTGCAAAAAGGCCAGCCGATATGGAGCAGTTTGCCAACGTTCTTGACAAGGCTTTGCAAAAAGAAAATTCCGACTACGAGGCAAAACGAACAGGTAACCTCTTTATTGAAAGGCTTACCATCGTTGAGGCGAGAAAAGGTCTTTTCGATGATTGGCTGCTTGACAAAAGCGGTAAATTGGGCGGACAGCGTAAAATCCCAAGACTATATAACACCCGGGAAATTATTGACAGTATGTTGAATTATAATGATTAAAGCCAAAGATATGAGAAAACTTCTTTTGACGTTACTTTTGATAGTGTCGGTTTCGGTAGCCGCAGTTGCTGCCAAACCGAAGTATATCTTCCTGTTTATAGGAGATGGTATGGGAATGGGACACGTTATGGCTGCTGAAAACTATAACCGTCTTGTTCGTGGTTGTCAGGACAATATCCTTATGATGCAATTTCCGGTTGCATCGTTTGCAATGACATATTCAACAAATTCACCGGTAACAGACTCTGCCGCTGCTGGAACGGCTCTTGCTTGTGGCTCCAAGACAAATAACGGAATGGTTGGTATGAATGCCGACACTGTTGCCGTAACCTCTGTTGCTTCGGAATTGAAGGCCAAGTACGGATATGGTGTAGGTATTGTAACTTCAGTTGCATACGATGATGCAACGCCTGCCACTCACTATGCTCATCAGCCAAAGCGAGGAATGTATGAGCAGATTAACCGCGATGGCGCGAGAAGCGGTTTTGACTTTATTGCAGGTGCAGGTACTCACCTTGGCGATAAAAAAGAAACAAGGGTGAAGATTGACGCGGCTTTTGAAGATTTCAGGAACAACGGTTATTCTGTGATTAAGGGTATAAATGCCCTTAAAAAGGGAAATCCTAAAGGTAAGGTTCTTTTGACTGTTGAAAAACCAGTAAACAATAACGAAATAGGGTATGCAATTGACAGTATTGAAGGGGCTACTTCTTTGAAAGAATTGACTGTTGCGTGCCTTGACCATTTGCAAAAAGTGTCTCCTAAAGGCTTCTATATGATGGTAGAGGCTGGAAATATCGACCATGCAGCACACGGCAATGATGGGGGTACTGTTGTTAAGGAAATCATTAACTTCCAGGAAGCAATTCAGGTTGCATACGATTTCTATTTGCAGCATCCGAAAGAAACTCTGATTGTCGTTACAGCAGATCATGATACAGGAGGTATGTCGGTAGGCGTCAAGGGCGGTCCGAGAACTATAACATTGAAGAATCTTGATTATCAAAGAATATCTAAAGAGAGATTTAGCGATTTGGTTGCTGAAGAGAAAGGCAGAGATTGGGAAGATATGAAGGAACTTATTGCCGATAAACTTGGCTTGTTTGACGAGATTCCTGTTGATTATGTTGAAGAAGCGAAGTTAATGGATTGCTATGGTAGGATGAAGGCAAATATAGCAAAGAGCACAGCAACGCTTTATAAGGAGTTTAACGCTTTTGCTGAGGCTGTTTTTGATTTGCTTAACCATAAGAACGGTTTTGGTTTCACAACATATAGTCATACAGGCAACCCTGTCCCTGTATTTGCTGTTGGTGCAGGTTCTGAAATGTTCAAGGATTTGAACAACAATATGGAAATCCCGTGTAAATTCCGCAAACTAACTGGCCTGAAAAAGTAATATAAATAGTATAAATGATAAAAAGCACTCTGTAATTGATATCAATTATAGAGTGCTTTTTATATGATGTTTATTGTTAAGGTTATAGTAGAGTGTAACTGATCTTATTCCACTTCGTTCTGTCTTTATCTCACTTTCAGACGGTCAAAATGCCTTGCAGTGAATAGGAAATATGCAGCCATACCAATGATGCAAAGGGTAAAGCAAATTTCGTAAACAGTGTGGTAACTTGTCATGTCTGCGATATATCCGGCAGAGAATATACCGAGAGTAGCACCAACGTCCCATGATGTCAAGAATGTTGAGTTTGCCGTGCCTCGACGGTTGTTGGCTGCAAGGTTGATAAACATTGTCTGATAAGAAGGGCACATTGTTCCATAACCAAGGCCAATTACTATTGCTGAGGTATAGAAAATCCAACTTCCACCTGATGTGACGAATATCAGGAAGCCAATTGTTACCAATACCATTCCGAGTTTGACGCAGAATACGATTCTTCCAGCCCTTACCCATTTGTTTGTCAATATTCGGGATGCAATCAGACCTGTGGCAAGGATAAGAAAAAATGCCCCAGTTCCGGCATAAATACCAAGTTCCTGCTTTCCGTAGATTGCGAGATATGTGGTCATTGTTGCACTTGCAAAAGCGAAAGTTGTTAGCGTCAAGCCTTCAGGAAGACTGTTTTTAAGGAAGAATCTATCAAGAGAGATAGTCTCGTTGGTCTTTACTATTGCTCGTGGCTTGTTTTTTACCTTTGATAGGCAAATTAAGCCGAGAATTGTTGAAATCAGCGGTACGGAAAAAACGATCCTAATATCGTCGATATGTCCGTAAAGAGCAAGTGCTACCGACGGTCCTATAGCCATGGCCAGATTATTGCTTATGCCATAATAGCCAATTCCTTCACTTCTCCTGCTTGAGGGTAGAACGTCGATTGCAACGGTACTGTTTGATACCGACGTTGCACCAAAGGCAAGGCCTTGCAGGATACGAACTAATGCGATTGCAAGAATTGTTGCAAACATAATGTAACCAATATTCATCAGTGCGTATGCTGAGTAGCATATAAGCAGAACTTTCTTTCTTGGGAAACTGTCAACAATATATCCGCTGAAAGGTCGTATGAATAATGCTGCAATAATAAAAGCACCCATAACCTCTCCAATAAGTCCCTTGTCGGCGTTACAATGCTCTGCAAGGTATAGCGGTAGGATTGGCATTAGGTTATTGAATGAGAAGAAAAGCAGGAAGTTGGCAAGCATTACCAAAATGTAGTTACTGTTCCAAAGTTTGTTGCTGCCGTCGTCAACTGTGTACGGATCAAAGTCCGTATCTTTTTTCAATACATCTTCCACCATATATCAAAATTATACTGCAAAGTTACGACAAATTTCTCTGATTGCATTAAATTTGCAGATGTATAGAATCTATCAATAAATATTTGAAGATAATGAACCAATATAGGCGGATAGCAGTAAAGGTTGGCAGTAATGTGCTGACACGGGCGGACGGAACGTTGGATATAACGCGAATGTCGTCGATAGTTGACCAGATAGCGGTGCTTCGCAAGCATGGTGTTGAGGTCGTTTTGGTAACTTCTGGAGCGGTGGCGTCAGGAAAGAGCGAGATGAAGGGTTGTCCTAAATTGGATACTGTTTCTGCTCGACAACTGTTCTCGGCTATTGGTCAGGCTAAGTTGATTAATCGCTATTATGAATTTTTCCGTGATCATGGCATAGTGTGCGGGCAGGTGCTTACGATGAAAGAGAATTTTTCTACAAGGCTTCATTATCTAAACCAAAAGCATTGTATGGAAGTAATGCTTGAAAATGGTGTGCTGCCTATTGTAAATGAGAACGATACTGTTTCAGTTACCGAGTTGATGTTTACTGATAACGATGAGTTATCAGGACTCATTGCGTCAATGCTCGGTATGGATGCGTTGGTTATTTTGTCGAATATAGACGGTGTTTATACAGGTAATCCAGCCGACCTGGCTTCGGAACTTATCCGCGAAATCAAACCGGAAAGCGATTTAGACGGTGAAGCGATTATAAGCAAGTCAAAGTCGCAGTACGGTCGTGGGGGTATGGAAACTAAATTCCGCATAGCCCGCAAGGTTGCTGATGAAGGGATAGCCGTTATAATAGCCAATGGAACGCGGCAGAATATTTTGGAGCATCTTATTCTTGGTGATGGCTCTGTCCCTTGCACTTTGTTTGCCCCATCCAGCCATCCTGTTTCGAGCGTTAAGAAATGGATTGCCCATAGTGAGGACTTTGCGAAAGGCGAGATACATATCAATGAAGGAGCGTTTAAGGCACTTACTTCAGGCGAGGCATCTTCGTTGCTACCTGTTGGCGTTGTTGCCGTTGAGGGAAATTTTGAGAAAGATGATATTGTCCGCATTGTTTCTCCCGACGGTAATGCTTTTGCAGTTGGCAGAACGAGTTATGATAGCGAAGAGGCTCGCGGTGCAATGGGTAAGCAGGGGCTGAAGCCTATTATACATTATGATTATCTTTGCATTGAATAGATGAGTTATGGATAGTAAGTTGAAAAAATTGTTAGAAGATGCACGGGTTGCATCTCGCAAGTTGAATCTTGCAACGGATGGGGAAATCAATAAGGTTTTGCTTGCCGTTGCTGATGCTATCGAGAGTCATCTCGATGAAATATTGGTCGCCAATGTTGAGGACTTGAATGCTATGGACAAGTCTGACCCCAAATATGACCGTTTGCGTTTGACAGAGGACCGCCTTACTGGCATTGCTTCTGATATGCGACGCGTTGCAGATTTGCCATCACCACTTGGTGCCGTGCTTAAGGATTGGACTCAGCCTAATGGTATGGAAATCAAAAAAATAAGCGTTCCTTTTGGCGTTGTCGGCGTTATCTATGAGGCACGACCTAACGTAACCTTTGACGTTTTTTCACTATGTTTGAAAAGCGGGAATGTGTGCGTCTTGAAAGGTGGTTCTGATGCTCTCCACTCAAATGAGGCTGCAATTAAGATTATCCGTAATACTTTGAAAGAATGTGGGTTTGATGAGAATTGTGCAACACTTTTGCCAGCCAGCCATGAAGCAACGAAAGAAGTCCTTCAAGCGGTTGGATATGTTGACCTCGTTATCCCTCGCGGTAGTAGCCGCTTAATTCAGATGGTTCGCGACAATGCTCTCGTGCCGGTTATTGAAACAGGTGCTGGTATCTGTCATTGCTATTTCCACTCATCAGCCGACTTGGAAAAAGGAAAGGCAATTGTTTGTAATGCAAAGACACGACGTGTAAGTGTTTGCAATGCCCTTGACTGCTTGATTATTGACAAAAACAGGCTTGGAGACTTGGCGGAACTGCTTGCTCCGATGATTGAAAAGCATGTTGAGGTTTATGCAGATTCTGCTGCTTTCAATGCCCTTGACGGTAAATATCCGTTGCTTCATAGGGCAACTGAAGACAATTTTGGTATGGAGTATCTTGATTACAAGATGACGGTTGTTGCTGTATCAGGAATTGATGAGGCTTTGGCTCACATTGCAAAGTATTCGTCAAAGCATAGCGAAAGCATTGTAGCAGAGGATAAATCAGCATGCCGGCGATTTGAAAAGGAGGTTGATGCGGCTTGTGTATATACAAATTTGCCAACTTCTTTTACTGACGGCGGTCAGTTTGGCTTTGGAGCGGAGATAGGAATATCTACTCAGAAACTTCACGCCCGTGGTCCAATGGGATTGCCTGAATTGACAACATACAAATATTTAATTTCCGGTAACGGACAAATAAGAAATTCATAATAATGACATTAATAGCCTTGTTATTCCTGTCTATCAGTCTTGCGATGGACTGCTTTTCTGTGTCGTTGGCGAGCGGTGTTGCGCAGCGCAGGCTGACTTTAGGCAATATCTTGAGAATGGCTGTCTTTTTCGGCTTTTTCCAGGGAGCAATGCCAATTCTTGGCTGGCTTGCCGCTGCCTCGTTCAGTGATTTGATTAAGGACTATGACCATTGGATTGCATTTGGATTACTGTCATTCCTTGGAATAAAGATGATTTTGGAATGCTTCAAGGATGAAGGCGAAAAGTCGTTTGACCCGAGCAAGTTAAGTGTATTGTTGACATTATCGGTTGCAACAAGTATTGATGCACTTGCTGTTGGTTTGACTTTTGCGTTTATCAGCATGAGCGTTGCAGATGTCTTTATTGCATCTGGTATTATTGCCGCCGGGTCTTTCCTATTTACCCTTGCAGGAAATTTTTTAGGCTCTTATGTCATAAAGAAATTCAAATTCCCGTTTGAGGCGGTTGGCGGAGTTGCACTGATTTGCATCGGATTGAAAATTCTTTTCGAACATATTGGTATTATTTAGTTACAAATGATTAAATTTGCCTTGATTAACCAAATTAAAAAATATCGCGATGAGAACGTTAGAAGAATATATTGACCTTGCAGAACAGGCGATGACAACAATCGCTTATCCGTCGGAGCCGAATGGCTTGTATGACCCCATAGCCTATGGACTTTCTAACGGAGGCAAGCGCTTGCGTCCCGCTATTCTTCTTGCGGCGTGCGAGGCTGTTGGCAAGAATTGCTTGTCAGCATTGAACCAGGCGGCTGCCATCGAAATGTATCATAATTTCACTCTTTTCCATGATGACGTTATGGATAATGCCGACATAAGAAGGGGTAAACCAACGGTTTGTGCAAAGTGGGATAACAATACTGCTATCCTTTCTGGCGATACCTTGCTGACGATGGCTTCTGAAAAGGTTATTACTGGTGTTGATGCTCAAAAGGCGGTTAAATTGCTGCAAATCTTCAACCGTACAGCGATTGAGGTCTATGAAGGTCAGCAATATGACATGGAATTTGAAAACCGCAATGATGTTTCCATAGAAGAGTATATAAATATGATTCGTTTGAAGACATCGGTTTTATTAGGCGGAGCATGTCGCATTGGTGCGGAATTTGCAGATGCAACCGAAGAACAGAGTGAGGCGTTATATCAATTCGCTATCAATCTCGGACTTGCATTCCAGTTGCAAGATGACCTTCTTGACGTCTATGGTGATCCTGAAATTTTCGGTAAGGCTATTGGCGGGGATATAATGAACAATAAGAAGACATTCCTTTTAATCAATGCAATGCTTTTGGCAAAAGGTGATGATGCGGAAGAACTGAACTATTGGTTGCACAATTCAGAACCGCTTCCAGGAGAGAAAATAGCAGGTGTAACGGCAATCTACAACCGTCTTGGCATTGATGCCATTTGCCGTGAAACAATAGAAAATTACCATAAGAAGTCGCTGTCTTATCTCAAAAATTCAGGATTGTCGGAGGAGGCTGTTGATTTCTTTACAGCGTTCGCAGAATCACTTATGAACAGAAAAAAATGATAGATACCCATTCGCATATATATCTTGAGGAATTTAATGCCGACAGGGCAGAAGTAGTGCAACGAGCAAAATCGGCGGGGTTGAGGCATATCGTTCTGCCGAATGTTGACTTGGAGACTGTCGCTCCGATGCAAACTCTTGTGGCTGCATATCCGGGTTATATCTCAATGGCTATGGGGTTGCATCCCACATCTGTTGGCGAGGATTATAAGGAGCAACTATCTTTGACCCGAAAATTTTTAGAAGAGGGTAATTATGTAGCAGTTGGAGAGGTTGGCATAGACCTATATTGGGATGCAACATTTAGAGCGGAGCAGATGGAGGCTTTCGATGAGCAGTTGCATTGGGCGGAAGAGAAGTCGCTACCTGTAATTATCCATTCTCGTGATGCTTTGGAGGAAATATTGGCAGTGTTTAAGAATTATAGTGGAAAATTGCCACAATGTGTTTTTCATAGTTTTGGAGGCAGTGTTGAAGATGTCAGGCGTATTCGCGAGTTTGGGAATTTCCTTTTTGGTATTAACGGAGTAGTAACATTCAAAAATTCAAAACTTTATGAAGTACTACCCGAAATAGGCCTTGACCATATTTTACTTGAAACTGATTGTCCTTACCTAACACCTGTGCCGTATCGTGGAAAGCGTAATGAAAGTTCTTATGTGCCATATATAGCGCAGAAGATAGCAGAAACTCTGGAAATATCCGTTGATACTGTATCAGCACAAACTGACAAAAATGCAATTCGCTTTTTCAATCTTGACACTTAGGCAGAAAATAAGGTTTTAGTCATATTATGACCGTTTTTATGGGAAGATCATTTTTTTACTTAATCCTTTCTGTTGTTTTAATATCTTTACTTTCAGGACTTTTTTCCTGTAAAAGGGAAAGTGACGTTTATTTTGCAGAACTTGATGAGTTGGTTAGAAATTCCAAGCCATACGAGCAGGTTTTCCAAAGACGACTTGATAGTCTTAAATGTCAGTATCGCCTATGCCGTTCTGATTCATTGAAATTTAGAATTGCGGAAGGCATCTTTGATATGTACCGTAATTTTAGAATAGATTCGGCTCTCGTTTTTGCTGATAGCATTCGTGCTCTATCTAAGGGGATGAGCGATTATTATGTTAATCGTGCTGAAATGCATTATGCTGATGCTTTGAATAAGTTTGGCAGGCATGATGAGGCTATTCGTGTTCTTGATAATATTGAGCGGACTGATTCGGTAAGGGTTGACAATTACTTCTATTATCTATATCATACTGCATTATCTTCGCTTATGTCAAATATCTCTAATGAGGAGGAGAGGAAGAAATATAATATGATGCTGGAGGCTTATAATGATACTTCGTTAATAATTAGCCATCAAAATTCAGAGGAGAAACTGTCAAATAGGGCGTGGCTGCTTGCAAAGCAGGGAAATAGAAAGGAGGCGTTGTCTATCCTGTTGGATTATTACAAATCTAAGGAGGAAAGCGGGGAAGTGCATTCGGGAAATATGGCATCGGTTGAGTTTCAGATTGCTAATCTTTATTTGCTTGAAAAAGATACTGTTTTGGGAATTGAGTATTTAAAGCGGGCGTCTATTTCAGACCTAAAAAAGTCTAAAAGGGTGTATATGTCGCTGTGGAGGCTTGCAGAGGTGCTATACCAGAAAGGCGATGTTGACAGGTCTTATTTATATGTAAACAGGTCGCTTAGAGATGTTAGCGAAGGTAAGGCTCGTTATAGGATGTACGATGTTGTTAAGTATATGCCGATTATTTCAGAATCGTATGAGCAAAGTGAAGATATCGCCGATATTGGCAAATTTGTTTTCATGACTGCTATCGTTCTGATTGCGTTGATAATGGCTCTTGCCTACTTGCTCGTTAGGAGAAGAAATAGCGCCCTTGCGGCGATGCATAAGCAACTCAACGCTCGAAATGCTGATTTGATGAGGCTTGCAGGAGAGTTAAAGGAATCGAATCAGATTAAGGTAAAGTATATGGCATTGCTTTTTAATATATGTTCTGATATTATCCCTGATAATGAGGCTTTTAAGAAGAATATGCTGCGAAAGTTGTCGGTAAGGAAACTGGCTGAAATGGAAAAGATGCTTGAAAAATCAGATGAGAATAAGGATTTTAAGAAACTTATCCAGGAATTTGATACGATTTTCCTTTCCATTTTTCCTAATTTTGTTTCCGATTTTAACAATCTGCTTCGCCCAGAAGAGAGAATTGTTTTGAAGCATGACAAATTGCTTACTCCAGAATTGAGAATATATGCCTTGATTAGATTGGGAATTACTGAGAATGCCCAGATAGCAGAGTTCTTGCATTATTCCATTCAGACTGTTTATAATTATCGTCAGAAGATGAGAAATAAGGCTCTCGTTAAAGGCAAGAGCCTTTCAGCACAGATGCAGAAGATTCTTGGTGGAGTGTAGGCTTAAAATTGTGATATTTTGTGCTGAAATACTTAACTTATTGTTACTTTTTCTTATGTTACAAAATGATTTAAAAAACTGAATAACAGTCAACTATAGTAGTTATAAACTTACTTCATTACTTACTTGCTATTTTATTCCTTTGATAGTAGTCTTAATTTTGTGGTGCAAACCTAAATTTATAATGTTTGATAATATTTAAAGGTATATTACTTATTTAAGAATACTATAAAAAACTGAATTATGCATCACTTAAAAGTAAGTTTGTGGCAACGATGTTTGCCGGTGCTTTTTGCATTAATGATTAGCCTGTGTGCTTCGGCGCAAGGAAAAATGATTCATGGTGTTGTTGTTGACAGCCAGTCAGAGCCTCTTATGGGTGCGTCTGTTATTGTTAAAGGTGCAGCAACAGGTACTTCAACCGATTTGGACGGTAACTTTTCGCTTCGAGTAAACGACGGAGCAACACTTGTCGTTTCATATATCGGCTACATTACGCAGGAAGTTTCTGCGGTTGATGGTATGCGCATTATCCTTAAAGAGAATGCGGAGGTTTTGGAAGATGTTGTTGTTATCGGTTATGGTACAGTAAAGAAATCTGATGCTACTGGTTCGGTGCTCGCCGTTAAGCCAGACGATTTTAATAAGGGCTTGCAGACTTCTGCGCAAGATGCTCTTGTTGGCAAAATGCCGGGTGTAAGCGTTGTTTCCGGTTCTGGTGCTCCAGGTTCCGCTTCTACAATTCGTATCCGTAGCGGTGCTTCATTGTCGGCTTCAAATGACCCATTGATTGTTATCGACGGTGTTCCGGTTGATAACTCAACCATAGAAGGTGGCGGTAACGTTATTGGTGCCATTAACCCTAACGATATTGAAACTTTCACGGTTTTAAAAGACGCTTCTGCCACTGCAATTTACGGTTCTCGTGCTTCTAACGGTGTTATTGTTATAACAACCAAGAAAGGTGCAGATGTTGGTGTGAAGGTTAATTATACTGGTGCATTCTCTGTCGGTTCTGTTGCTAAGAAACTTGACGTTCTTAGTGCAGACGAGTTCAGAGCGTTTGTCCCTACTGTAACAGGAGTTCCTGCGGATGTTAAGTTGGGAACTGTTGATACAGACTGGCAAGATGAGATTTACCGTACAGCCCTCGGTCACGAGCATAACGTTTCTGTTTCAGGAAATATCAAGAAAACTTCTCCTTACCGCGTGTCATTGGGCTATACAGATCAGCAAGGTATCATCAAGTCAAATGACTATCAGCGTGTTTCTTTCAGCGGTGGTATCTCTCCAAAACTATTTGACAACCACTTTATGGCTGATATTAACTTGAAATTATCTTACGAGCATAATGACAAGGTTGACCAGTCTGTTGTTAACAATGCGTTAAGATATGACCCTACTCGCCCTGTCAAGACGGGTAGCGCAACATCTGCAACTGATCCTGGACTTGGTTACTTTATTTGGATGAATGGCAATTCACCGATGGCTATCCAGACAGATAATCCTATGGCTCAGTTGGAATTACAGGACTATACAAATAAAATCTATCGTTCTATCGGTAATGCTAAATTCGATTATAAGATTCACGGACTTGAAGACTTGCAGGTTACCTTGAACTTGGGTTATGATGTTCTTGAAAGCAAGGATCGTCGTATCGTTCCGGAAAAGGCTGGTATGATGTACACTTCAAATATGAAGGATGGAACAGGTCTTGTTTACAGCGGTTCTCAGAAGAAGAAAAACTATTTGCTTGATTTCTATGGTACATACGCAAAGACTTTCGCCCAGAAGCATGACTTTAGCGTTATGGCTGGTTATGGTTGGCAGCATTTCTGGAAGAGTTTCGACACAAGCAACGTTTCTCCAGAAGGTGTTGAACTATTCAGCGCAACTCACGGCAAGTCAGAATACTATCTGCTTTCACTTTATGGACGTTTGAACTATTCATTCGATAACAGATACTTGGTAACTGCAACATTCCGTTCTGATGCTTCTTCTCGCTTCTCTTCTGACAACCGTTGGGGTTACTTCCCTTCTGTTGCTCTCGGTTGGCGTGCTATTGAGGAAGATTTCCTAAAGGAGCAAGACGTTTTGTCTGATTTGAAGGTTCGTTTGAGTTATGGTCTTACAGGTCAGCAGGATATCCTAAATGACTATCCTTACATGTTGACTTTCATCCTCTCTAATCCAGAATCTGATTACCTTTTCGGAGACCGCTGGATAACAACAATACGCCCGAACGGTTATGATAAGGACATCAAGTGGGAAACAACTGAGACTTACAACGTTGGCGTTGATTTTGGTTTCTTGAAAAACAGAATTTTCGGTTCTGTTGACTATTACCAGCGTAACACCCGCGACCTTTTGAACACAATTAATGTTCCTTCTGGTGCTAACTTCTCTTCAATTATCACAACAAACGTTGGTGAGATGAAGAATAATGGTGTTGAATTGTCGTTGAATTTCGTTCCTGTTGATACAGACGACTGGAATTGGACAATCGGTTTCAATTATACTTGGAACGATTCTGAAATTACTAAGTTGAACGTAGCAGATTCTGATAACAGTTACGTTGAGACTGGTGCAATTTCAGGAACAGGTAAGATGGTTCAAGTCTTCAAGGTTGGCGAGCGTCCTTACACCTTCAACTTGGCAAAGCAGGCATACGATGAAAACGGCAAGCCTATCGAGGGAAAATACGTTCAGCCAGACGGCTCAATTTCATCAACAGAAACACGTTACGCAACAGGCAAGAGTGCTCTACCAAAGTCTTATTTCGGATTTAATACTCAGGTATCGTACAAGAACTGGGATTTGGCTATCAACGGTCACGGTGCATTTGGTAACTATGTTTACAATTATGTTCAGGCTGACCAATATATCCAATCTGTTTATAGTGACCAAGGCAGTTTCTCAAATATCCTTGCTTCAACTCGCGACACAGGTTTCCAAACACAGCAATTAAATAGCGACTACTGGCTTGAAAAGGGTAATTTCTTCCGCATCGACAATATCACTTTGGGATACACATTCCATAAACTATGGAATAGCAGCAGTTCTCTTCGCTTGAAGTTCAGCGTTTCAAACGTTGCCCAAATAACTGGTTACAGCGGTATTGACCCTGAGATCTACAGTGGTATAGACAGAGAAGTTTATCCACGTCCGAGAACATTCACTTTAGGCGCTAACTTGAGTTTTTAATCTACCTAACAAGAAACAGTCATGAAAAAATTATTTATAAAACTAACGGCATTATTTTTTATTGGAGTGTTGATGACTTCTTGCTTTGGAGACCTTGACACAGAACCGCTTGACCCGAACCAGAAGATTCCGTCAAATGTATATAATTCAAAGGAAGGCTATGAAGGCGTTCTTGCAAAATGTTATGCTTCACTAATCCTAACCGGTCAGCAAGGCGGTGACGGCGGTAATGGAGACCTTGAGGGAGCAAATGAAGGTTATTCCGGTTATTTGCGTTTGCTCTTCTACCTTGAGGAACTTTGTACAGATAATTTTGTTATGCCGTCATCTTCAAACGGATTGCGTAAGATGCTCAATATGCAGTGGGACGCAACAAACGCTTCTGTTATAACTTGGACTTACCAGCGCCTTTATATGTCAATCGCATATTGCGATGAGATTTTGAGAGAATGCACAGAGGCAAACCTCAAAAAACGCGGTGTTTGGGAAGAGATGAAAGATGACTATAAATTCTTTATCGCAGAGGCTCGTTTTATCCGTGCTTACTGTTATGCTCAACTTTGTGACCTCTTTGGTGGTGTTCCATACGTTGATGAAAATACAGGAGTTAAGGATCTTCCTAAGCAGATGACAAGAAAGCAGACTTTTGAATATGCTGAAAGCGAGTTGATTGCTATCGAAAATGAGTTGAAGGCTCCAGGTGAAAACGTTTACGGACGCGTTGACAGAGTTGCCTGCTGGTTCTTGCTTTCAAGACTATACTTGAACGCGGAAACTTGGATTGGTGAGAACAGATATAACGATGCCTTGAAATATGCTAAAATGGTTATTGGCGACAGCAACTATCCTTTGGCAAAAGATTATCGCCATATCTTCCTTGCTGATAACAACACTTGCAGCGAGATTATCTGGCCGCTTGTTCAAGACGGTTTGAGAGCACAAAGCTCTGCAGGTACTAACTTCTATGTAAAGGCATTTGTAAACGGTCCGATGGATGAATTGTACCAAACAGGCGTTGGCTCAAAGGGTTGGGGTAACGTACGCTCAAAAACAACTCTTGTTGATGCCTTTGATGCTGATGACGTTCAATTCGACGTTAATGACACTTGGGGTAATAACAAGAAGGACAAACGTGCTTCCTTTATGACAGCATTGCCTAACCAGACAAAAGAAACTTGGGACGCAACTGGAAATATGACAAGTACATTTACTTGTGGCTATGGCTATATTAAATGGCGTAACGTTACTAAGGATGACCAGATTTGTGCATCAGGTGATACTTATTCGTCAATCGACTTCCCGCTATTTCGTACAGCAGATGCCTACCTGATGGCAGCAGAGGCTATTCTCCGCGGTGCTAACGGCTCTAAGGCTGACGCATTAGATTATGTAAATAAGGTAAGGGCTCGTGCTTATATGAGTGATGAATATGCTGTGCCAGGTGTGCGTTCAGACGTTTCCGGCAAGATTGATATGGCTCAGTTGAACCTCGACTTTATCCTTGCAGAGCGTCAGCGCGAATTGGCATCAGAATGTCAGAGAAGAACTGACTTGATACGTTTCGGCAAGTTCACTACTGGCAATAACTGGGATTGGAAGGCTGCTGAAAGAAATGGTGCAGATGTTGACAAGCATTTGGTGCTTTTCCCGATTCCGGCAAGTGAGATTACAACTAATCCTACTATTAAACAAAATATTGGATATTCATTATAATTTTAAAATGAAAAAAGCATTAGTATTAATATCTCTAATATCTCTCTTCTTAGTTAGTCTGCCCGTTATAGGGCAGACCAGCCGAGAAGAAATCTTTGAAACAATCGAGAAGGGCGGAGGCGTTTACTACGCTTATCCAGGACCTTCCGCAAACAACAATACACCAGCACCGAAAGGCTATAAACCTTTTTATATCAGTCATTACGGTCGCCATGGTTCACGCTATCTGATTAGCGGAAAGGATTATACCAGCGTTCTTGCCGTTTTTGATAAGGCTCATGCTGCTGGCGCTTTGACTGCTTTGGGTGAAGACGTTAGGACAAGACTCGTTGAGGTATGTAAGGAAGGAGCAGAGACTGCAGGAGATTTGACCCCGCTTGGCAGACGCCAGCATCGTGGAATAGCCGAGAGGATGTTTCGCTCATTCCCGGAAGTCTTTGCTGACGGTGATTCTATCTCTGCTCGTTCTACCGTCGTTCCGCGTTGTGCAATGAGTATGGTTGCCTTTGGCGACAGATTGAAGGAGTTGAATCCGAAACTGAATATCCTGTACGAAATGAGTGACCGGTATATGGGATATATGAATTACCATACAGATGAGTCAAACCGCTTTACAAACGGTGAGACAGGGTATCTTGCAGAAGAAATACGCAAGTATAAGGAAGAAAGAACTAACCCTGACAGACTAATTGCTTCATTATTCAGCGATGAGGATTTTATCCGTATGTCGGTTAATCCTTCATCGCTAATGTGGGGCTTATATTGGATTGCTTCAGACATGCAGAATATGGAAACAAAGCAGTCCTTCTTTGACATCTTTACAAAGGAAGAGATTTTTGACCTTTGGGAGTTCAATAACTACCGCTGGTATGCCGGAAATGCCAACCATTCAGCCGGAAAAGGCATCGTTGTTGCCAACGCAAAAAATCTGCTCCGCAACATTGTTGAAAGTGCAGATGAGGCTATTGAGAAGCATAATGTAGCGGCAACGCTACGCTTTGGCCATGACGGAAATGTTGTACCATTGGCGGCAATTCTTCATTTGGAAGATTGCAACGTTGCAATGTCGGAGCATACAGAGGTATATAAGTACTGGTCTGATTTCAAGATTGTTCCGATGGCAGGCAATATCCAGATGATTTTCTTTGAGAAAAAAGGCGGTAGCGCCGATGATGTTTTGGTTAAGTTTATGCTTAACGAAAAAGAGGTAAAAGTGCCTGTCGAAACTGACATTTTCCCTTTCTATAGGTGGAAAGACGTAAGGAAATTTTATATGAGTTTATTTTAGAAATTATAGATAAAAAAGATTGCTAAACAAGTGTAAAGTGCCGTATCGAAGCGATTCCGATGCGGCTCTTGCTTTAGTAATATAGGCTTTTTATTGGCAGTCCTGTATGCAGGCAATTATTACGACATATTGTTAAATTGTTTTTTGATGCAAATTTAATGTGAAATTATTTTTTGAATTAAAAAAAATATATAAATTTGCAAAGTGGGTTATGGCGTGGAAAGCAAGATAAAAATGGTATGCTTGTTTTTACAACTGCCATTTTTTACCAAAAAATGAAGATTATTACCGCGCCAGTATTATATTGCGCGATAGTTGTGTAGATTATTGTTTAAATATTAAATACATGAAAAAGTTTCTTATTCTTTCGCTTATCTTTCTTATAACGCCATTTGTAGCAATGGCAAAAAAAGATAAGGATGAAGTAATCAGTTATCAGGTAGAAGCGACCGGTGCAACTGGCGCGCAAGGTACTTATGTTGTCAAGACATGGGTTGTTACCAAAAACAAGAAAATCAGTGATGCCGAGATTGGCAAGTGTGCGGTGCATGGAGTGCTTTTCAAAGGCTTTTCCAATGCCAAGACTCGTCAGCATCAGAAACCAGTTGCAGGTTCATCTGTTGTAGAGGATCAGAATGCTGACTTTTTTAAAGCGTTTTTTGCTGACGGTGGCGAATACGCCAATTATGTTCAGGTTATCAGCAACAGTCGCTCTGTTGTTAAGGCTGGTAAGGAATATAAGGTAGGTGCAGATGTTACTGTTTTTAAGGAGCAGTTGCGAAAAGACCTTGAGCAAAAAGGAATTATTAAAGGACTAAATACAGGCTTCTAATGAAACGGTTATTGGCTTTATTTGCAGCAGTATGCCTCTGTCTTACTGCCGCAGCACAAACAAGTGATTTTGATTATGTTTTCTTGAATAACGGCTCTGTTATTAAGGGCGTTATCGAGAATGAAGTTCCGAATGTTTCAGTAACTATACGTTCTGTCAATGGTGAGGTTTATACCTATCCTGCAATAGAAGTCCGTAAAGTTGCTCATGGAAAAGATCCCAAGATTCCGGACACATCCAAAGCCAAGAATCCGCACGTTGAATATACTCACAATGAAACAGGTTTCTGGTTTGCTGCAGAATTGCAGGGCGGTTATTCTTGCCGTGTCAATAAAGGCAATGTAGGCTTGATGGAACTTGATGCCGTTATCGGTTATCGCGTTAATGAGTATTTCCGTTTTGGTGTTGGAGTCGGCGGAAGATACTATTTCAATAATGAGGAAGTGCGTTGGAGCAGTGTTGAATGGTCATTCCCAATTTACGCAAACTTCCGAGGCAATTTCATTCCTACTGAGTATAGAAAAGTGGTTCCTTACTATTCATTTGATATAGGTGGCTCTATTCGTGACGGATTTATGTTCCGACCGACTATAGGCATCAGAGTTGGTGAGCCGAGAAATGCTTTTTTGCTTGGTCTCTCTTATTTGGGTCAGTCAGTTGACAGTTATGAACTTGTACCACCATTTTGGGCGAAAAAAAGCAAGTTCATCTCGGCAATTACATTGAAGATAGGTTACGAATTCTAAAAAAACGAGTGTCATGAAATGCTTTTTGAAAATATTTTTGGCAGTAGTATTGCTGCTGAGTTTTTCCGCGTGCAGGAAAAATACAACAATATCCAGTACCAATGCGTACAGTTCCTTTGGAGCAGTTGGCGTAGGCAATGAGTTAGACGGTTCGATGACCGTTCGGGCATGGGGTAAAGGAAAAGATAAGGCAGACGCTCTTGAGCAGGCTCGTAAGAATGCTATTCACCAGGTGCTTTTTGGCGGAATCCAGCAAGGGGAAGGCACTTACAACGGCCGTCCGCTGATTTATGAGGTGAATGCACAGACTAAGTATGAATATTATTTTAACGCATTTTTTGTTGACGGTGGAGAATATACAAAGTATGCTACATTTGAGGACGAAAACCGTAAGGCGAGAATGGTTGCCAAGAGTAACGGTTTGGAAAACTGGTCAACAATTATCCGAGTAAAGAGGTCAGAGTTAAAGAGTAGATTAATAGAAGATGGAATTATTAAACCGTAAATGAATGAAAACAATTAAATATCTTTTGGCGATAATCGCCGTAATGCTGTTATTGCCAGTTGACGCTTCAGCACAAGCAAAGAAACCGACATTGATGATTTTCCCAGCCGATGTTTGGATGAATGATAATAATTATATGGAAGTTACAGAAGTGCAAGGAAGAAAGAAACGTATTCCTTTGTACGAAGAGGCATTCCAAACAGATAGGGACATCAATAACGTCGTTGCAAAAATCGGCGAGATGATGACAGAGAGGGGTATGAACCTTGAATCTCTTCCTGAAATGATGCGCACTCTTGAGCAGACATCAATGGAGGATGAATTTGTTGAGTCAAAGGCAACAGGAGCGTCAATGGCTGAATCTGCATTTGACAAGATAATGAATACAGCAAAATCGGATATTCGTATATATGTTGACTGGAAGGTAAATCAAGTAGGCCCTCGTCGCTCTGTTACCTATACCCTGACAGGTCGTGACGCATATACAGGCAAGCAGATTGCAAACGCCAGCGGAACGGGTCAGCCAACGATTTCTGCCGAGACTGCAGTTCTTTTAGAAGAGGCAGTTCTTGAAAATATGGACCAGTTTGTATCGCAATTGCAGGCTCACTTTGATGATTTGCTGACAAATGGACGTGAGATAGCCGTTCAGGTAAGAATTTTTGATGACGGCTCTGGTATGTCGTTTGAGGAAGAATATGATGGCATTGAATTGTCGGAAATCATAGATAACTGGATGAATGAGAATACAGTAAACCACAGATATTCGCTTCAGACTGCAACAGAGAACCGATTGAACTTTACTCAGGTGCGAATCCCACTATATGACGAGCGAGGAAGAGCGATGGATGCAAAGAGATTTGTTAACCAGTTGCGTAAGTATTTGCGTGCGGAGCCATATAAACTCACAACAAAGGATAGCACAAGAGGTTTGGGAATGGGTATTATTGTCATCGGAGAAAAATAAACCTAAAATTGACAAGTTATGAAAATTAGAAAAATAGCGTTAGGTGTTTTGGCAGCAATGTCTGTTTTTACTGTCTCTGCAGCGCAATGTGATATACATTTAACCGCAGTTCCTGTCTATGAAGGAGAGGATATACCAGAGCGAGTGAGTGATATGCTTGCTACCCGCTTGATAACAGCGGCGGCAGTTCATGGTGTTGTTGGCGGAGACAACAGCCGTTTCTTTGTAACTGCAAAATTCAACCATTCATATAAGGACATTAATCCGGGCCCTCCCATCACTACGGCTATCAAGACAACGATGACTGTCTATCTTGGCGACATTATAGATAAGAAGGTTTTTGCAACAGAGTCTTTCGATATGAAGGGGGTTGGAACGAGTGATGAGCGTGCATACATTAATGCGATCAAGACTTTGAATGGAAAAAATCAGAAATTCGCTGAATTTATAGAAAAGGGTAAGTTGAAAATCGTTGACTACTATAACACTAACTATCCTCAAATTCTTGAGAAGGCGAAAAAAGCAATGGGTCTGAAGTCTTATGAAGAGGCTCTGTATTGGGCTTCTATGATACCGGAATGCTGCGACGGTTATGCTCAAGCCGCTCAGTTGACAAAGGAAATATATCAAAAATACCTTGATGAACAAGGTCAGATGCTTTTCAACAAAGCACGAGGTGCATGGGGAGCAAGTCCTGATGAAGACGGAGCGAGAGAGGCTTACTCTTATCTTACGCAAATTGACCCGCAAGCATCTTGCTACCGCCAGTCTGTCGAATTTGGTCAGATGATAGCCAAGCAGGTTAAGGCAAACTGGGATTTTGAGAATATAACAAAGTATAAGGATGCTGTTGAGATGGAAAAGGCTTATATAAAGGCTGCTCGCGATGTGGGCGTTGCTTACGGAAACCATCAGCAACCGATAACTTATAATGTGGGGTGGCTTTGGTAATACTATAATTATTATTTATAAACTTAAAATCTAAAAAGGTGAAAATTAAAAGATTAATTGTTGCGGCACTATGTGCTGCAAGCGTGAGCTTTGCTTTCGCGGAAAGTGTAGATTCTGTTCCTAAATTCAGAAGAAGTTCATTGTACACAATCCTTGTCAAGTCGGCGGCACAGGATGCAAACCTTGATAAGGAACTTACTTCTTCAGGTAATCTTGTATCTGATTTGGTAGGTGCGTTTGTTTCGGAAAAGAAGGATACGATAGAAACGGCAGGCATGTCGAAATCGCAAATAGCACAACAAGAGTTTTTGAAAGTTCAAATACCTAACCAGTTCAACGACCATAATTTGGATATTCGCGTTCTCGATTTTGATGCTATAAAGGTAACGCCAGAAGAGATTGCTGCATCTGTTGATGAAGGTACGAGCAAGAAGAAAAAAGGAGGTTTCGGCAAGGCTCTTGGTAAAGGATTGCTGGCAGCAACAACAGGTGCTGATGTAGATGCAATGAAAGGGTCTAATTCCGATTCTGTTGACACCAAGTTAGGTGCAGTACTGAGAAAATTTTATGTAAGTGAAGAAATTGCGCCGAAACTTGTTGCAAAGTGGTTTGGTTATGCAAACGGCAAATATGACGAGAACTTGTTGCTTATCAAGGAGCGCGGTTTGCAGGATGCTTCAGAGGCTGCAAAGCAAGAGGCAGCAATGACGCAGCGCCACGATGCAAAATTGATGGATGCTGGTCAGGAACTTATTGATAACACTTTCGTTCTTGCAGTAAACCTTCGATACCGCTCAAATAAGGCTATTATCGCCGAGGCGCAGCAGGCTGCAAATGCTGTTGGCAGTATGTTCGGCTCTTATGGGGCGATTGCTTCTCAAGCAGCAGGTGCCGTGGCGAGTGCTGCAGCGGGTAAAGGATTTGGCATACAGGTGCTTACATATCTTTACAAGTTGAATTGGGATAAGGAAAAATTAGATTTGTTCTATTCTCAATACTGGGACAAGCCGTTGGAAGAACTTGTTAAGGCAGGTATTTGTGAATTGCAGTTCATTGGAAAAGATAAGGCAAGTGCAAGAGTTGTTGCCAGCGGTTTCTCAAATAAACCAGAGTCTGAATTGATTAAAAATGCTGTTCAAAAGGCTATTGACAAGGCTATCGTTAAATTGCAAGTTAAGCACGAAGTGTTTAGAACGAAGACTCCAATCTTCCAGATTGATGAAAAGAACCGCTTTGTTTATGCTCAAATAGGCACGAAGGAAGGCGTTGAAAAGGATGACGAATATGAAATCCTTGAAGCAGTTGAGGAAGATGGCAAGACAACTTACAAAGTCGTTGGTAAGGTAAAAGCCGTTGAGGGTGCTATTTGGAATAACGAGGTTGGTGCTGAAGAAGAATTGAAAGAGGCAGAAGCCGAAGGTGACAAGAAAACGCAGGAAAAACTTGCTGCGATTTCTTTGAAGGCTTCCAAGTTTGAAATCAAGAAGGGTAAGGACCTTTATCCAGGAATGCTCCTCCGCCTTTCAAAGAAAAAATAGTAAAATGATTTATATCGGTATGGTTTGTAGAAACTATACCGATATTTAAATAATCCAGTTTATGAGAAGAATATTTATAGTAATATCAATTGCAGTTTTATCGGCTCTTTCAATGTCGGCATTAGAACTGGTGCCTGATAAGAATGAAAAAGGCAAATGGGGGTATGTAGATGAGAGTGGTGTAAAGGTAATTGATTATCGTTATGACTATGCCGATTTCTTTGTTAATGGAAGAGCAAAAGTTGGGAAAGACGGGAAGTATGGCTTTATTGATGATGCCGGAAAAGAACTTATAAAGATAAAATATAACATACTTGACAAGTTCAAGGATGGCGTTTACAAAGTTGCTGCAGGAGGGAAGTATCAGGATGGTGCTTTGCTTGAGGAGAAGTATGGTTTTATTGACTATAATGGTAATGTGCTTCTTGAACCAAAGTATGAGGTAATCAGCCAGTTTAATGAAGGCGTTGCGTGGATACAGTCTGGTAACAAGTATGGTTATATAAATGAATCGTTTGTCACTGTTATTCCGTGTGAATATACCGCTATTGGAACATTTAATAAGAATGGAGTCACTTGGGTCAATAAGGGCGGCAAAATGGTTGAAGGAGAGGTATCAGGAGGTAAGTTCGGCCTCTTGAAAAAAAGTGGAGAGGTTCTTATAAAGCCAGAGTATTCAGATGTTGGAGTCTTTGTCCCTTTCGTATTTAATTATTCAGAAGAGTTTTTGGAAAAACTTGATGTTTTTGAGAAGGCAGCGTACAAAGAAAGTGGCACGCACCATCTGATAAGGAAACTTACACTTTCCAAGAAACCTTTTAGTATAGTTCGCGAGGATATCCATGGGTACTATTTCTCGAAGAAATATGACGGCAGTAAGAATGGAGTAATGGATAAGAACGGAAAGGTTCTTATGGAGGAAGGAAAGTATATGCATGCCTTTTATCCGACAGAAGGCCTGATGTACGTGAAGAAAAGTTCCGACAAAATCAATTATCTTAATATAGAGACCGGGCAGTTGATTCTAAAAAATGATTTGTCAGAAGGTTGGGCTTTTCATAATGGTTTGGCAGTTGTTGGCAATAACTGTACGACAAACAGAAAGGGAATGGAGCAGTTTCGTGGTGTGTTGGTGCCACCGAGGTCCGGTTCGTGTCAATTTCTGATTGATAAGGAAGGTAAGGCAAAAACAAAATTATATACAACAATTTTCCCTTGTAAGGAAGAAGTCTATTTGACTTTAGACAAGGAAGGGTCAAACAAGTACGGAATGCTTGGCATCGACGGCAGGGAAATAGTTCCGGCAATGTATGATGTTATCAGTCCGTCAAGCAACGGATTGTTGCTTGTTAGGAAGTCGGCAGATGGAAAATTCGGCTTTTTGGACAAGACAGGAACATTTGCTATTGCCGACATATACCAGTATGCCTTTTCTTTCAGGCATGGTCTTGCATGTGTAGAGGATTCAGAACACGGACTTTGGGGAATGATAAATCCTCAGGGTCAAACCGTTCTTGATTGCAAGTGGAAAACGATAGTCTTTCCTACCGAGGACAATCCTCAATACCTTTGGGCAGTGCCTAAAGGTTCAGAGGGGTACATTTGTGTTGACCTTAAAACAAAGCAGCCCGCTTTTGGTGGTGAGTATAAATGGATACGCAATTTTAATGCCGATGCAAAAGGCATAGCTCTTGTTGGCTTGGATGATACCCATATCGGTTGTATTGATATGACTGGCAAGGTTATTATTCCACTGGTTATGGAAAGGGGCTCTCTTGCTTTCAAGGCTTATCAGCAATTTATGGGAAGTGGCAAGTCAAAATGGGAGGAAATCGACACTTACAGATTTAAAATCTACAATAATGAAGAGCGAAATAAGAAGACCCTTTTTGATATTATAGATTCAACGTTATGGGATTATTAACCTTTAAATGATTTTAGTGATGAAAAAAAATATATTGCTACTTTTTCTGGCAGTTCTGTCTGTTTGTAATTTGTTTGCTGCAGATTTGGAGGTAAAGGATCAGCACTATCGTCGCATTTCCCTATGCAGTATGCTTGTTAAGCACAGTGAGGATAAGTTTGCGAAAGAGATTGAAGAGCAATTCTTGGTAATCCCTATTTCCGAGCAGTATAATGACCATAATTTGAGTGTCCGTGTAGTTTCAGTTGATAAGAAAGGTAAATATACTCCAAATATCCATAATTTTGTTGAAGCCAACGAAATAGCGAGCCGCCTTGTTGCAAAATGGTTTAACCGGAACATTTTGACAGGGGAGTGTGATGTTGACCTTGTCAAGGAGCGAGGACTCTATGATGCTTCGGCTTTCGATATTGAATTGTCGAAAAGAAGTCAGAGAGGTATGGCTATGCTTGCTGATGCAGGAGAGGATCTTATTGGCAGGACTTATCTGCTTGTTAATGAAATTGTTTATATAGATAAAGGGAAGCGTTCTCGAACATGGGGTGCCGTTTTGGGCGCATTGACTGCTGTTGCGGGTGCTGCAACAGGAGTTGACACTTCAGACCTTGCTGACTTGACCGAATCAATGATTTCGTCCATTAAAGGCTTTAAAGTGAAAATCAATACGCGGCTTTATCGTCTTAATTGGAGTGAAGAGAACCAGATGTTCTTTTACAGTGAATGCTATTCAGAAGGTAAGGATTTGGCTAAAATGGAGAATTTTGAAAAAGGCCGAGGCAAATTTTCAATGACGTATGTTGGAGATGTAACCTCTAAAGGCTCAACAACATCATTTCTTGGAATTAATGAGGATCAGCCGGAATTGATGATTAGAAAGGCGTGCCAGCGTGCGATAGATGAAAATGTTGCAGATTTGCAAAAAGCCTACGATGAATTCCGGATAAAAACTCCTATTGTCAGTGTAGAGCCGACAATTACGGCAAAGATAGGTTTGAAAGAAGGCATAGATAAAGATTCACGCTTTGAGGTCCTTGAGGCAGAAGAAAAGGACGGAAGAATTGTTTACAAGCGGGTTGGTGTCGTTAAGCCGATTCCTACAAAGATTTGGGATAACCGCTTTATGGCAACAGAAGAAGGCGCTTACGGAGCCGAATTTGGGGCTACGACATTCGTTAAGGAAAGCGGACGGGATTTTTATACTGGTTTGCTTCTTAGGCAGATAAATTAGTTACAGACTTAATACTTATCTTTCTTTTTGTTAATGGCTGGGGCGGGTTTTACTGCCTGCCCAGCCTTTTTTTGATGCTCTTTGCGTGGTTTGCATCTTTGTAAACCACGAGTTCAAGCGGGAGTTTATGTGATTTCGGATGGGGTTTTGTGCGTTGGCAAGGGTGTATGTTAATTTGTTTCACGGGTTATAAATGGTTATGCATGGGATATTTACCGCGTGGAACAATAGTTATTAACAAAATTGTTAAGTTATCAACAATTTTGACTGATTTGTTGTTTTATTTTTTGAGTTTGCAAATAAAAGTAATTCCTTTGCAGTAGAAAATTCGTTTTCCATGAGTAAGACAATCGCAATAGCAAATCAGAAAGGTGGAGTCGGCAAGACTACGACATCCATTAACTTGGCGGCATCTCTCGCTACTCTCGGTAATAAGGTATTAATCATAGATGCTGACCCTCAGGCTAACGCCACGTCAGGCTTGGGCATAGATCCGAAAAAAATGACCTCTTCCATTTATGAGTGTCTTGTTGACGGCTATCCATTGCGTGGTGCGGAAAATAAGACATGTGTAGAAGGATTGGAGTTGATAGGTTCCCGCATTGACCTTGTTGGTGCGGAATTGGAATTGATTGGCAAGCCAGATAGGGAAAGGGTGCTGAAGAAATTGCTCGAAGATTTTAAGGATAATTACGATTTCATCATCATTGACTGCTCTCCTTCGTTGGGACTTATAACCGTCAATGCCCTTACAGCGGCAGATTCCGTAGTTATACCTGTTCAGGCTGAGTATTTTGCATTGGAGGGTATTAGCAAGTTACTCAATACAATTCGCATTATTAAGTCAAAACTTAATAAAAGTCTTGAAATAGAAGGTTTCTTGCTTACTATGTATGATGCTCGTTTGCGTCTCGCAAATCAGATATATGAAGAGTTGAAGGGGCATTTCGGCGATATGGTGTTTAATACCGTTATCCCGCGTAATATTCGCCTTAGCGAGGCTCCGAGCCACGGCTTGCCTGCTATCCTATATGACCCGGAGAGTAAAGGGGCAACAAGCCACTTGCAGCTGGCTAAGGAATTATTGTCACGAAACAAATAGAATTTATGGTATCAATAAAAAGAAACGCATTGGGACGCGGGCTTGACTCGCTAATCTCAATGGATGACATACAGACAAGTGGTTCTTCGGCAATCAACGAAATTGATTTGGACCAGATTTCTCCGAATCCAGAGCAGCCACGTGCGTGGTTTGATGAGGAGTCGCTTGAGGAACTTGCTTCTTCAATCCGCGAGTTGGGAATTATCCAGCCGTTGACGTTGAGGAAATTGCAAGGCGACCAGTATCAGATTATTTCCGGCGAGCGACGCTACCGTGCGGCAAAACTTGCTGGTCTGACTTCTGTTCCAGCCTATATCCGCACTGCAAACGACAGTGAATTGACGGAAATGGCACTTATCGAAAATATCCAGCGTGAGGATTTGAATGCTATCGAAGTTGCTTTGACATTCAAGAAACTCATTGAGCAGTATAGCCTAACGCAGGAGCAGTTGAGCGTTAGAATAGGAAAGAAGCGCGCAACCATAGCAAATTTCCTACGCTTGATAAAATTGCCGGCAGAGGTGCAGTTGGGATTGCGTGACCGCAGGGTTGATATGGGGCATGCAAGGGCTTTGCTTGCTGTAGAAAATCCAAAATTGCAGTTAAAACTATATAACGAGATTCTCAAGAAGGGACTATCTGTCCGACAAGTAGAGGAGTTGGCAAAAAAATATAACGAGGAGGACAATGCAGAGCCGACGGAAAAGAGCGGTGGCGGAAGTATCGCTAAAGAGTATGAGATACTCAAAAAACACTTGTCTCAATCGTTTAAAACTCAGGTTCAGTTTACTTGTAACCGTCAGGGAAAAGGAAAAATTTCATTTCCTTTCAAAAATGAGGAAGAACTTGAAAAATTAATTACTATCTTTGACAAATTAAAAGGCAATCTTGATTAGAAAATAGTCAGGCAGGTACTCTGTTGTCTTAATATGGTAAAAGAAGTTTAACAAAATTGAAAATTTTGAGCGAATTGCATAAGTTAGGAAAAGAAATAATAAAAAACCGATTGGCATTGGTTTTGCTCTTTGTTGTTTCGTTTCCATTTTATATATTTGCTGACGCAAATGAGCCGGATAGCGTTATGAACAGCATAACTATACCCGAGCGTGCTACTCGTGTTCAAGAGCCAAAGGCAGGGATGAATACATTATTCACTTCGCCTGATTCTGTTCCGGCGGATAGCATAGCCGTTCAGCCGATAATCCCTATTACGGAAGTGGCTGACAGCATTTCACTTGCCGACAGTATATCCAATGATATGGCGTTGGTTGTTGACAGCATAGCGGCTGACAGTATTCCGAAGGAGTTTTCCAAGCGTCGCAAGTTAAATCTTGACCCGTCAAGGGCAGTGTGGCTTTCTGCATTGTGTCCTGGCTTGGGGCAGATATATAATAGAAGATATTGGAAACTGCCTATTGTCGTTGGCGGTTTTGTCGGTTTGACTTATGCAACGACGTGGAATAACCGAATGTTGACGGACTATACAAAAGCGTACCGCGACATTATGGACAGTGACCCGAATACTAAAAGTTATATGGATTTCTACCCTCCTAACACACAGGAGAGTGATATTGATATGGCGTGGCTGAAGAAGTCATTGAAATCGAAAAAGAATTTCTATCGCCGTAACCGAGACTTGTGCATTATAGGTATGGTTGGGCTTTATTTGATAAATATAATAGATGCTTACGTTGATGCAACGTTGTCGCATTTTGACATATCATCGGATTTGTCGCTGGATGTAAGTCCTGCGGTTATGGGGGGACAAGCTCCCGTTGACAAATCATTTGGCGTTCAGTGCGCCTTAACTTTTTAACTGTTATTATTGTAATGAAAAAATTATTGGCAATATTGCTAATTGCGGGGTCGGCTGTGACTTCATTTGCCGGTCCGTCGGTCTTGTCGATTAAGGAGTCGATAGAGGATGATGCTATCGTATATCCAGAAAGTTTCGAGACTAATACCACAGAGTTAATGAAGAACTGGTATCTTCAAAACTATATCGTTCTCGACAAGGATGCGGAGATGAAAAACGATGTGCCGACATCAAAGGAAGATTATATAGAAAGGTTGCAGGCGTTGCCGACAGTTATTGAGATGCCGTATAACAGCGTTGTGCGTTCATATATAGATATGTACACTCAGAAACGCCGTAGTCTGGTGGAGGAAATGCTTGGTTTGAGCATTTATTACAATCCGATTTTTGAGCAGGCGTTGGAGAAGGAAGGGCTTCCTTTGGAGTTGAAGTATCTACCTGTTATTGAATCAGCATTGAATCCAGACGCGGTGTCACGCGTTGGAGCAACCGGTTTGTGGCAGTTTATGCTCGGAACAGGCAAGCAGATTGGCTTGACGGTAAACTCACTTGTTGATGAGCGTCGTGACCCTATCCGCTCTTCTGAAGCGGCAGCAAAGTATCTCAAGCAACTTTATAACATCTATGGCGATTGGTCGCTTGCGATTGCTTCATATAACTGCGGTCCAGGTAACGTGAATAAGGCGTTACGTCGTGCTGGTGGCGGTAAGCGTGATTTTTGGGAAATATATTTCTATTTGCCGAGAGAGACAAGAGGATATGTTCCTGCCTTTATCGCTGCAAACTATGTTATGAACTATTACGAAGATCACAATATCGGCAAGGCATTGGCAAAAAGACCAGTGATGACTGATACTGTTATGGTGAATAAGTATGTGCATTTCAATCAGATTTCAGAGGTGCTTAATATCCCTGTTTCTGAATTGAGAATCCTTAACCCGCAATATCGAAAGGATATTATTCCTGGAAATATTCGTCCTTATTCGTTGACTTTGCCTTCAAAGCAGGTTTATAGTTACGTGGTTAGCGAAGACAGCATTATCAAGCATAAGGCCGAACTTTATGCTCACCGTGCAGAGGTGGAAATTACCGATGGAGCCGCTGGTACTGAGTTGACAAAGGTTGCGAAATATCACAAGGTTCGCCGTGGTGAAACTCTTGGGTCTATTGCGAGAAAGTATGGCGTTTCGGTTTCTTCATTGAAGAAGTGGAACGGTCTAAGGAGAAACTCAATCAAGCGAGGTAAGTTGCTGAAGGTTTATGTTACCCGACGAGTTCCTAAAAAAGAGGAAAAGAAGGACGAGGTTACAAAGGAAACAGTTGAAAAGACAAGCATCCAAAATGCCGATGATTCAAAAACAATTACTGTAAAGGAAAAGAGAACGGTTACAAAATATCATAAGGTTCGCCGTGGCGAGTCTCTTGGAAAGATTGCTGGAAAATATGGTACAACTGTTTCCCAGTTGAAAAAATGGAATGGCTTGAAATCTAATAATATTGCAGTAGGCAAGCGACTGAAAATATATACTGTTGAGTATGTTGAAGTCGAAAAGCCTGTTGAAGAGGAAAGTGCTACAGTAGAAGAAACTGTTGAGACAGTTTCTGAAGAAAAGGAAACTGTTGTAGAAGAAAGAACAGAAGACAAGCCAAAATATCATACAGTTAAGCGTGGAGAGTCTCTCTCTTCTATCGCAAATGATTATGGAATTACGTTAAATGAATTGCGTGAATGGAATGGATTGACTGATAATTCTATTATGGCTGGAACCCGTCTTGTCGTTGATGAATCTGTTGCTAAGCCGGCGAAAAAAAGACATTCAGACGTGAAAACTTCCACCTATACCGTTAAGCGAGGCGAGTCGCTTGGTAAGATTGCCGACAAGCATAATATGACAGTTGAAGAGTTGAAAGACCTTAACGGCTTGACAAGCAATAGTATTTATGCCGGTCAAAAACTTAAAATAGAAGGCGATGCTGTTGAGGAGCATTCTGAAAAATCTGAAAGCAAGGCGGTTACGCATACTGTTCGCCGTGGCGAGTCTCTTGGTAAGATTGCAAATAAATACGGAGTTACAGTGAGTGACTTACGTAATTGGAATGGTATCAGCGGAAATAATATCCAAGTAGGACAGAAATTGAAAGTTTCAGGGTCAAAGAAGAATTCTTCAATGCACCGCTCAAAGAGAACGCATAAAGTTCGCTCAGGCGAGAATTTGGGCGTTATTGCCGAGAAGTATGGCGTTTCCGTAACAGAACTTAAAAGGGCTAATGGCATCAAAGGTACAAAAATCAATGTTGGTCAGGTATTGAAGATACCAAATTGATTTTTATGACAGAATAACAAAAGCGTAGTCGGTAAGGTATTAAGCCATTACCGGCTATTTTTTTGCTAATAGTATTTGTTAAGGGTTAAATTGTTGTAAGAAACGGTGAATTTGTTTTTTATTTGATATAGAAAAGATTAACTTTGCAATAAAGCATCATTAAAAAGTAATATTATGAAACAATTCATTAACGTAAACGATATAGGAAACATTGACCTTGCGGTTAAGGAGGCTTTTGAGATAAAGAAAGACCGTTTTGCATACAAGCACTTGGGTGAAAACAAAACCTTGCTTATGATTTTCTTTAACTCATCACTACGCACACGTCTAAGCACTCAGAAGGCGGCAATGAATCTGGGTATGAACGTTATTGTTCTCGACGTTAATCAAGGTGCGTGGAAATTGGAAACGGAGAGAGGCGTTATCATGGACGGTGACAAGCCAGAGCATTTGCTTGAGGCTATACCTGTTATGGGTTGCTATTGTGATGTTATAGGTGTTCGCTCTTTTGCTCGCTTTGAGAGCAAGGAGGATGATTATTCAGAGAAAATCCTCACACAGTTCATAAAGTATTCAGGCAAGCCTGTATTTAGTATGGAGGCTGCTACGCGTCACCCGTTACAGAGTTTCGCCGACTTGATTACCATTGAGGAGTATAAGGAAAAGAAGTGTCCGAAAGTCGTGTTGACTTGGGCACCGCACCCGAAGGCTCTTCCGCAAGCCGTTCCAAACTCTTTTGCAGAGTGGATGCGTGCGGCTGATTATGATTTAGTTATTACCCATCCTCACGGCTATGAACTCGATGAGAGTTTTACAAAAGGTACTCCTATTGTCTATAATCAGGATGAGGCGTTAGTAGGAGCCGACTTTGTATATGCCAAAAACTGGGCTGCATACGCAGACCCTAATTATGGCAAGGTGTTGAGCACAGACCGCTCTTGGACTATTACTGCCGAAAAGATGTCATTGACAAATAATGCCTACTTTATGCACTGCCTGCCGGTTCGCAGAAATATGATTGTAAGTGATGACGTTATTGAAAGCGAGCGCTCTATCGTTATACCGGAGGCCGCCAATAGGGAAATTTCCGCAATGGTTGTGCTTAAACGACTTCTTGAAAATTTGTAATTCTAAAAATATGAGATTTATTCTTATTTCATTGTTGCTACTTGTCGCTGGTATAAGTCGGGCAGATGATTTCCGCACATGGGATGATGGAGCTTTGGTTTGGAGCGATTTCAGTGGCAAGTCGGTAATGAAGACAACGCCGACATATTTTAAAGGCGTACTAAAGGTTCGTACAGTAGAGCAGGATAAGGCAGACGGAGTGTTTGGCAATAATCCTGATTTTTCGACATACGCTCTTGCTGTTATGGATTGTGGCGTTTCTTATGCTGACAGTACCTACCGCACTTCGCAGATGCTTCGCTATCATCAGTTACAGTTCGATATTCTTGAGTATTATCGTCGGAGGCTTCAGGCTGAGTTGAGTTATGGTGTTGCCGGTATAGAGGCTGATACACGTTGCAATTATTATCAGAAGTTATATAATGAGCGTATTGCCGATATTGCCAGAAAAACCGTTAATGGAAGTAATGATTACAAACTTCAGGAGGAAGAATATCTAATCCGCAAGCAGTTGGAAGAATTTTATCGTCCAAAAGTTACCAGCCTCAATCCGGGAAAGTTCAGTTACGGGTGGTACGTTGGTACGGGAATGCTTGTCCCGACTTCAGATTTGTCAGATTGCTTTAAAAATTCGTGGCTTTTTAATATAGGTTTGACTTTCGGTTACCGTCGCTTCTTTATTAAAGGCGATATATCATACGGTCAGCCTGATTTGGTGGATATCCGTAAGCCGTTGATGGGTCAGCAAATGGAATGGGCAACAAACAAATATACCAACCAGTTGTCGGGAATAGTAGCCATAGGCTATAGGGTTCTTGATACAAAGCATTTCTCCATTACTCCGAACATCGGTGGCGGTTGGACAAACTATGCTTGGGACGTTGCCGATTACAAGAAAAATCCAGAGTGGGATGAGAAAAATCCAGAAACTGAGTATATCATAGCGTCTGACATAAGAAAGAATAAAATACACGACTTTAATTTTATGGTTAGTGTGGATTTTGACTGGCATTTCCATTCTGTTATTTCAGACAAGCAGGCGTTTCTTTCGGGCAGGAGAGAGCAGTATGTTTCGTCATTGAGACTTTCTCCTTACCTGATGAAGCAGAAGTATGACAAATTGGAAGGTTCTCCATCAGGTTTGCAAGTGGGCTTTACAATAACATATACAGGTATTGCTCGTGCTATAGGAATCAAATAGATGCTTTTATTGGCGATTGGCGTGTTATTTTGATTTTAAAATTCTAAATATGCTAACATTGTGCTTATAAATTTGGCAAAAGTAAAAAATGGTGCTATTTTTGTGAGCGTAATGATAAAATAAAATTATGGGACTGATTATTCCAGAGAAATATCACTTGAAACTACTCCCAGAAACAACGGAGATAGCAATTAAGATAATTAAGGAAGCCTTTCAAGAAAGGCTTTCCAAGGCTTTAAATCTACGAAGGGTTACCGCTCCTCTTTTTGTCCTTTCAGGAACGGGGCTTAATGATGACCTTAATGGGGTTGAGCATGCTGTTGGGTTTGACATTAAGGCTATGGATAATCGGCATGCAGAAGTAGTCCATTCCCTTGCAAAGTGGAAAAGGACAAAACTTGGGGCATACGCTATTCCTCCTGGATTCGGACTTTATACTGATATGAACGCCATTAGGACGTTTGAGGATTTGGACAATATCCATTCCTTGTATGTTGACCAGTGGGATTGGGAGCAGACAATTCGAGAGAGTGATAGAACTCTTGAATACCTGGTTTCTACGGTGAAGAAAATTTATGCGGCCTTAAAGGAAACGGAGGCAATAATTTACGAGCGTTTTCCACATATCATTCCTATGTTGCCTAATGATATAAAGGTTATCCATTCAGAACAACTTGTGCAAATGTATCCGAACCTTTCTCCAAAGGAAAGAGAAAGAGAAATAACAAAAAAGTACAGGGCGGTATTTATCGTGGGAATTGGTGCGAAACTATCAGATGGCGAGCCTCATGATAACCGTGCCCCGGATTATGATGACTGGATTACTGAAAATTCGGCTGGCTATCAGGGCTTGAACGGCGATATAATGCTGTGGAATGATGTTCTTGATATTCCTTTTGAGTTATCGTCGATGGGTATTCGTGTAAGTGCGGATTCTCTCATCGAGCAGTTGAAGGAAAGGGGCTGTGAAGACAGGGTAGAACTGATGTTCCACAAATCGTTACTTGAAGGAAAGTTGCCGTATTCTATCGGTGGCGGTATCGGTCAGAGTCGTCTATGTATGTTCCTATTGCAAAAGGCGCATATCGGAGAGGTTCAGGCAAGTATTTGGCCAGAAGAGCAGGTAGAGGAGTGTCATAAACATAACATATATTTAATGTAATAATATGTCAAGAACAGACAATGAATTGACAGGCGTTACCCTATTGGGTTGTAACGCAACGAAATATCCGGACAAATACGCTCCGGAAGTGTTGGAAACATTTAAAAACAAGCATCCCGAGAATGAGTATCTAGTGACTTTTACTTGCCCGGAGTTTACCAGCCTTTGCCCTAAGACGGGTCAACCTGATTTCGCTAAGATAGTTATTAATTATATTCCGCGTGAGGATATGGTGGAAAGCAAGAGTTTGAAACTATATCTTTTCAGTTTCCGTAACCATGGCGATTTTCATGAGGATTGCGTGAATATCATTATGAAAGACCTTGTTAAGTTGATGAATCCAAGATATTTGGAGGTCCGCGGCATCTTCACCCCGCGTGGAGGTATTGCGATACTTCCTTTTGCCAACTATGGCGATGAGGAGCATCAGGAAATGAAAGTACAGAGATTGATGGCATCGTTTACTAATGACTTTTAATGATATGGAAAAAGATTCTATTATAGTCCTTTCCGGGGGAATGGATTCAGTGACGCTCTTGCACGAATATAAGGATAGAATAGCACTTGCCCTTACTTTTGATTATGGTTCGAACCATAACAAGCGTGAGATTGCATGTGCGGCTAACCACTGTAAGGAACTTGGAATAAGGCACATTGTTATCCCTTTGGAGTTTATGGGGCAGTATTTCAAGAGTTCTCTTCTTTCTGGTTCGGACGCAATTCCAGAAGGTGACTATGCCGAAGAGAATATGAAGTCAACGGTCGTTCCGTTCAGAAACGGCATTATGCTTGCCGTTGCGTGTGGTATGGCGGAGAGTTATGACCTTAAAAAGGTTATGCTTGCAAACCATTTTGGCGATCATTCGATATATCCTGATTGCCGAAAGTCATTTGTTGACGCTATGAGTAAGGCGATGACCGAAGGTACTTATTGCGGAGTAGAGATATTTGCTCCTTATACAGGAATTTCGAAAACGGATATTGCTCGACATGGTAAGGCTTTGGGCATTGACTATTCAACAACATACTCTTGCTATAAGGGTGGTGAGAAGCATTGTGGGAAGTGTGGTACTTGCTGCGAAAGAATTGAGGCGTTGCGTGATGCTGGTATTGAGGATACAACTGTCTATGAGGTGTAGGCGTATCTAAAATTCAGCCAATAGGTTGTGTTTTGTATTATTTTTAGTCTTTTTTAGATAGAAATTAATGCAATTTTTACCTGCTTTGGTATATTAAAGGCAAAATATTTAATTTTTTTTGATTTATAGTTGCATATATGAAAATTAAGGCGTATCTTTGCAACGCAAAAATCAAAAATGACTGCTTCAGTAGCTCAGTTGGTTAGAGCACATGACTGTTAATCATGGGGTCGTTGGTTCAAGCCCATCCTGAAGCGCGACGATGAAAACGGGATATATTAAATATGTCCCGTTTTTTCTATATGGGAGTTTTTGCTTGAATTTTATGTTTAGTCGCTGTATATTTGTGGAAAAATATATTTTATGAAGCGAAATTTGTTTGTGCTTCTTGCAGCTTGTACTATGGTGTTGGTCGGTTGCGGGCATGTTGAGAAAGATATTATTGTGTGCGGAACATATACCGGCTCTGGTAGTTATGGGGTGTATTCTCTTGCATTTGACAGTCAAACGGGGGATATTGAGTTGATTGATTCCGTATCTGCAGAAAATCCGTCTTATTTGACTTTGTCGGAGGATAAGAAGTTTGTTTATGCTGTTCGTGAGAGTGGTCATAATTCTGGTGTGTATAGTATTTCTTTTGATTCGGAAATGGGGAAGTTCGGTGAGGTGAGTCTTTGTGATGAGGTGGGTGCTGATCCTTGTTATATAACTCGGTTGGGAGATTCTTTCGCTACTGCTGATTATAGTGGTGGCTCGGTTTCGTTTTTTGCAGCAAATGACAGTGGCAAATTGGAAAGAATTACATTTACACAATTCTATGGCCGTGGTCAGGATAGTATTCGGCAGAAATCTTCGCATATCCATTGCGTAATGCCGTCGCCCGACGGTAAGGTGTGGGTCGTTTCTGACCTTGGAAAGGATAAATTGTACATCTATAAAGACAAAGAAAGCGTTTTGCCTGATTCTTTGTCGCTTGAGTCAGGTTTCGGACCGAGGCATATCGCTTTTACTCCTGATAGTCGATATTGCTATGTCCTTGGCGAGTTGAGCGGTGATATTGTTGCTATGAATTTTGACGGTGATGCATTGGTGCCGTTTCAAACGGTTATGTGCGATAGCCTGAATGCGAGGGCATCGGCGGATGTGCATGTAAGTGCTGACGGTAAGTTTATTTATGCTTCCAATCGCAGGCAAGGCGACGGAATTAGGATATATAGCATCGGTACTGACGGCAGGTTGGCGAATGTTGGGTATGAGCCAACGGGCAAGCATCCTCGTAATTTCGTAATCACGCCGTCGGGCAAGTTTGTCTTGGTTGCAGCGCGTGATGACAATAGGGTAGAGGTTTATGCTCGCAACGAGGAAACCGGCGAACTGACAAACATGCATAAAGACTTTCACTTGCCAAAACCAGTCTGCCTGAAGTTTGTAGGGTTAAAGCCCTGACAAGTCTATTTTGTAGAAGGTTGGAGCGGAATTTACTTTCTCCAGAAACATTACCATATATATTGGGGCGTATATTATTTTGCCAACAACCTTCAAATTGTCGTTATTGAAAACAATTGCGTTGCTTATGTCATATTCATTGCAGTTCATTATATTCGACAACGCCCGATGCGATTCATAGTCTTTGCCTGATTTGACTTCTATTGGTATGATTTTTCCGCCAATCTCAATAATAAAGTCCAGTTCACCACGCCTTTTGTTGTTGTAGTAGCATGGGCTGATATTGTGTGCAGTCAGTTCTTGGGCTATTGCGTTTTCGTAAATAGAGCCGAAGTTGATGTCTTTGTCGCCGTTTAATATTCTTGTTTGTATTCCTTCTGCGTATTGGCTTGCTAATAGGCCTATGTCGTTTTGAAACAGTTTGAACAAGTTGCGAGAACGAGCGAGTATCAGAGGCGTTTTTGGCTCTTCCACGTTATATACAGGAATGGCAACGCCTGCATTTGTAAGCCAGAGAAAACTGTTTTCGACTCTATCAAATTTGGCGTGTTCGTTAAGTCTTTTAAGAATGAAGCGCTTGTTTTTTGCGTTCAGTTCTGGTGGAATGAGGTTGAAAATCTCTTCTATGTAAAGTTTGTTGTTTGGGTCGTATTGCGAAATATCGCGCTTGTATAGTCGTACGATATTCTGCTGTACTGCCATAACTTCTTGGAGGTTATTGCTTTCGATGTATTTGTCAACGGCAGCAGGCATTCCCCCGACTAATAGATAAAGCCGGAAAGCCTCCATTAGTTTTTCGTGGACGAAATTATCTACAGGAGTGCACTTGTTCCATGCTTCGCGGAGGGTTTGTATAACCGTCTCGTTTATTCCGATGCTTGATATGAATTCTTCGAAATCAAGAGGGTACATGTCTTTTACCCCCAGGAAGCCAACGGGTTCAGAGCGTAGGTCTTTTAATTCCACACCAAGAAGGGAGCCGCTAAGAATGTAGCGGAATTTACCGTCTTCAACGAGGAACTTTATAGCCGTCATTATGTTTGGGCACTTTTGTATTTCGTCAAAGAAAATAAGAGTCTCTCCTTCTATTAGCGGTTCTTTTGCGATGGTGGAAAGCCTGATGAGAATATCTTTACTGTCCTTTGCTTCATCAAATAATTTTATTGCATCAGGCATTTCGACAAAGTTTATTTCGACAAAACTTTTAAATGATTTGCCGAACTTGCGTATGGAGTATGTTTTTCCAACTTGTCTTGCGCCTGTTATCAGTAGAGCATTGCGAGAAGTCTCATAAAAATGCTTAATAAACTTGTCGATTTTTCTGTTTAGCAT
>Dunbar_p1__coassemble_1250_pt1 | contig 44159 bp, 38 predicted proteins | sample Dunbar_p1__metabat2_high_PE_023 | metagenome-assembled genome bin Dunbar_p1 | reverse complement strand
TAATTATACATCTACCACCACTAACTGTGCTACAGTTAGTGGTGGTAGATGTATAATTATCCAAAGTTGATTAGATGGATATAAAATTTTACTTTGGTGGTGTTTTTATGAGCGTTTTTAGGAGTATTTTAAAGGCGTTTATCTCGCATGATATTGCTGCGATATACTTTTTGTCATTACAAATGTCATTTTGAAGGTTGTTGATAAGGGTGTTTGTTGTTTGTTGGAGAAATAGAAAAGGCTGTTAATCAAACGATTAACAGCCTTTTCTTGTACCCAGAGCCGGGATCGAACCGGCATGGGTGTTACCCCACTGGTGTTTGAGACCAGCGCGTCTACCTATTCCGCCATCTGGGCTTTTGCGTTTGCAAAGTTAGACTATATTTGTGACTTATGCAAGTTTTTTGGTGTAAAAAATTTGATTTTCTTTTTGGATGTATTGTATTATATTGTAAATCAAATAGATATGATTGGGGCTTTTATAGGGTAATAAGCGGTTATTGATTATATTAACTATGGTATTTATAAAATGGATAGTATTTATAGTACTAATATAGGCTCTGGGATAAAAAATCAAGCAAACTTGCTTTTTCTCCTCTCGGTTTGTATTATCTTTTGATAAGATTGGATTCGGTTCGGCATTGTCAAGTTGAAAACTGCGTTTTCGCTTGCTACTGCACTCACCTTTCACTATCTTTGTACCAAATTAGGAAAATTATGTCTGAGTTTGGTCTTGACAAGTCGGAGAAGTTGTGCCATCGTTCGGCTGTAGATGCTCTTTTTGCAGGGGGTGTCTCTTCTGTTGCGTATCCGTTGCGAATGGTTTGCCGTGTGAGTGACCGTAACTATGGCTCTGATGTTCAGTTTCTTATTACTATTCCCAAGAAGCGAATAAGGAAGGCTGTTGGGCGAGTCCTTATGCGTCGCCGTATCCGTGAGGCTTATCGTTTGAACCGTTCATTTATTGGAGACCTTGGAGGAAAGAAGGTTGATATTGCTTTCCTTTATATATCAAATGAACTTTCTGATTATTCGCGTGTAGAGCGGAAAATGCAGAAGTTGCTCTCTTCTTTAACCGTTATATTGGATAAAAAAGATGAGACTCTTTAGCAACTTTCGTTCGGTAATGGTTGGTTTGCTCATTCTTCCAATAAAGTTTTACCGTTATTGTATTTCTCCGCTATTTCCGCCGGTATGCCGATTTACTCCAACATGTAGCCAGTATGCGATAGAGGCACTTCGCAAGCACGGTCCTGTTAAGGGTTTGTGGCTGGCAGTAAAGAGGGTTTTGCGTTGCAATCCGTGGGGCGGAAGTGGTTATGACCCTGTTCCTTAGATGATTATTGATTGCCATACTCATTGCTTGACGGCAGAGAATGCGATTGTTTCGTGTTCTCCTGATGCTTTTTTTCCTGTCCCAGGTATCCTTTATTCTGTTGGCTATCATCCGTGGGATGTCTTTGGTGATTGTGAATGGGATATGCTTGAGGCAGCGGCAAGGCATCCGCAGGTTGTTGCTATTGGGGAGTCTGGTCTTGACCGTTTGCGTGGCGGGGATATTGAATGTCAGGAGCGTGCATTTGTAAAGCATGTTACTTTATCTGAAATGCTTGATAAGCCGTTGATAATTCATGAAGTAAAGGCTGTAGATAGTATTCTTAGGTTGCGAAGAGAGTTGCGTCCCAGTCAGAAATGGGTTCGTCATGGGTTTAGAGGGAATGCGAATGTTGCTAAGATGCTAACAGATAAAGGCTTTTATCTTTCTTTTGGTGAGAAATTTAATGCAGAAGCGGTAAAGAGTGTTTCTTTAGACCGGTTGCTCATTGAGACTGATGATTCAAAGCTTCCGATAGGCGCTGTTGCGGAGAAAATAGCAACCGCAAGGGGAATCTCGGTGGATGACCTCCTTGCGGTTGTTGTGGAAAATACCCGTAATGTTTTTGGTTAGTACCGTTCGAGAACGTCGTAAAACACAAAATTCGGACTTTCTGAGAAGTACATATATCTTCCCTGATAATCGTAGTAAACAAACATAGGGTTATAGTTTGGGTTTCTAAATCTAATATAAATAGTGTATTCGTCAGCGTCCCAAGTAAAAGGCAGGATTATTTCAGTTCCATAGTCGTCTATATATGAAAGTTCACCTTCTCCATTTCTCCAGAATGTGTAGATGTCGGCATAGTTAGGGTTTATTGGGTGTCCATTTGATTCAATAAGCACCCAGTCGCCGGAGAAATCCGGAATAGAAGGCCCATAATAATCGTCTTCGCAACTGTTTAAAGAGATAGCCATAACGGCTAAGAATATACTGAATAATATTTTTTTCATAATTGTGTTGGTTTAATGGAGTTATCAAAGATACAAATGATTTTGAATTTTTGCAAGATAAGAAGGATAAATTGTGTCAAAGTGATTATAATTTGAGAGAAAATAAGAAAAAAAGTAGTCGATAGGTAGGATTTACGTTAAATCGTGTTTAAAATTTGATTAATATCACTTATTTTTAGAAAAAGATATATACCTTTGTCGTGAAAACAAAGAAAACCCTCTTGATTTAGGTTTCCAAGAAGGTTATATAAGGATTGGTTTATGAAAAAAATGATTGTAAAGGTTGTAAAATGGTATTTGGTTACAACCGCCGAGGCTTATGATTAGTCCGGTTTACTTGGATTATCAGATTATGGGTGCACCGAGAGGATGCACCTGTTTTGTTTTTTTGGTTTTGTTGTCTTTTGTTCTGTAGAAAAAAACTAAACCACTTTCGTTTATATTTTTTCTCCTCTCGGTTTGCACTATCTTTAGATAAGATAAACTGCACCTTGGGATAAAAAATCAAGTAAACTTGTTTTTTCTCCTCTCGGTTTGTATTATCTTTGTACTGCGGTGCTGTTGCATCGGGGATATCAATAACATTGCGCTATGGAAAAGTATGTAGTATCTGCACGGAAATATAGGCCGTCATCGTTTAAGACAATAGTTGGGCAACACGCTTTGGCTGCTACCTTGAAAAATGCTGTCAAGACGGGTCGTCTTGCACATTCATATCTTTTTTGCGGTCAGCGAGGCGTTGGAAAGACTACTACAGCGCGAATCTTTGCCAAGGCAATCAACTGTGAGCATTTGACAGAAGATGGCGAACCATGCAATGAATGTGAATCCTGCCGTGCTTTTAATGAGCAGCGCTCGCTGAACATCATTGAAATGGACGCGGCTTCCAACAATTCTGTTGACGATATCCGTGAGATAACTGCTCAAGTACTTGTACCGCCTATTACCGGGAAATACAGGGTATTCATCATCGATGAGGTCCACATGCTTTCTCCTGCGGCGTTCAACGCATTCCTGAAAACTCTTGAGGAGCCACCTGAATACGTTATCTTCATTCTTGCAACAACGGAAAAGAATAAGATTCTTCCAACGATTCTTTCTCGTTGCCAGAAGTATGATTTTCAAAGCATAACAGCGAGTGATATTGCAGACCAGTTACAATATGTCGCAGACTGTGAAGGATATATGGCGGAGCGTGCCGGTTTGAACATCATTGCTCAAAAGTCAGATGGTGCAATGCGTGATGCTTTGTCTATCTTTGACCAGGTTGCCGCTTCATCGAGTGGGCATATAACCTATCAGGCTGTTATAGATAATCTTAACGTTCTTGACTATGACTATTATTTCAAGTTGGTGGATGCATTCCTTAAAGGGGATGTTGAATCCTCTTTGTTGATTTATAAGGATGTTAGAACGCACGGTTTTGAGGGCAAAACATTTATCAATGGTCTTGCTGTTCATTTGCGGGAATTGATGATGGCTCATTCTCCCAGTCTTGCACCGATGCTTGAGGTAGCGGATGAGATAGCCGACAAATTCCGACAGCAGTCTGCCAATTGCAGTATGCAGTTCTTCTTTAAGGCACTTGATTTATGCAATACTTGTGATTTGACATACCGGGATGCAACGAACAAGCAGTTGCTGGTAGAACTTACCCTGATAAAGATTTGCCAATTATCCTCTCCAGAAAGTCAGCCATCTCCCACACAAGGAAATGGCTTAAAAAAAATAGAGAGGTCAGAAAGTTCACAAGTGCAACAGGTGGCAAGTGCACCGGCACCAAGCAAAAGCACATCCCCAACCCCAAGTGATGCAAGTATTTCCTACGCACTGTCGCAGGCTATCAAAAGTGATGTCAGACCGGTAAATATCGCACAGCCTAAGTCTGTTGTTCAAGAAAAGAAACCCATTGCTATACCGTCGCTTACATCATTGAAGAATGCCGCAGGCAGTCATGGCAAAGCAGAGGCAAGTGCAGTGCTGCACAAGCGGTCAGAGAAGTATTTCTATGAAGATTTCAAGATGGCGTGGAATTCTTTTATGGGGGCAAATCCAAAAGAAGTAATTCTGTTAAGTGCGATGAAGACCTCTATGCCAGAAAACATAAAGGGAGAAGACTATATCTTTACAGTTGACAATCAGGCACAGTTAGAGGCTTTCGAAAAAAAGCAGCAGGATTTGCTGACATTTATGAGAAACCGGCTTGAGAATGATATGATAACGATAAATGCAAAGGTTAGAGAAGTCACAGCAGATGAAAAGATATGGTCTCAAAGGGATTTGCTAATAGATGTCATAAAGCGCCATCCAGAGGGGCTTGACTTTATCAAGCAGTTCAAATTGTCTTTAGTATAAAGGCATTAAAAACATTTTTTATTTACTTTTTCCAATTATGAAAAACATTTTAGGTCTAATATTTTTAGCCATACTATCTTTGTCTTTATATAACTGTAGTGGAAGAGGAGCATCTCAAAATTTGCCGGCAAAAGGTTTTGACAGTGTCTTTAATAATATAATTGTCAGCAATTTGCCAAAGGCGAGATTGCTTGTTGACAGTTTGGAGCAATCATCCGCCGACAGTATGTCACAGTGCCTTGCAGAGACTTACCGAGCTATTTGTAATCTTGCAGAGTACAAACTCGATTCGGTTCACCTTATTTGTGATAGGGTAGAGAAGATCCTTTCAAGGCAATCCATAGGTAAAACAGAGCGTTACAGGATTGCAATGAGGAATATCTGTACAGCCAAGGGTATTGCTTATTCTTATAGTCGTGATGTTGATTTGGCAACGAAATATCTAAAGGCAGCAATAGGCTTTGAAGAGACTAAGCGATTGCCGCAGGCATATCTCAATCTTGCTGATAACTATAATCAGAAAGGTCAGTACGTTAATGCGGCAGAATGCTATCGGCGTGCGCTTCAAATAAACGACTCTCTCGGCAAAATAGTTAGACCGGACTTGATTTATAATGGTTTGGCAATGTCGTATATTAATATATCAGCATTTGAGGACGCCGAAAAGAACCTTGACAAGGCAAAAGAAAGCCTGTCGCAAATGAGCAGTTACGACAAATACATCCTGTACAATAATTATGGTAATTTATATTATTATACAGGGGAATATGATAAGGCTCAAAATAGTTTTAAGCATGCATTCAAGTTTATAAAGAAATCAGGATCAGGCACTCTTGAAAGCGTAGTACCATTATTCAATCTTGCAGAAATCAATATTCTGCTGCATGAGCCAGATTCTGCAGAAGTATGTATTGACACATTAGAAAAGTCGTTAAGGGGTAAGGATATTCCAGTCTTCAGCCAGCATCTAAAGACGCTTGAAATGGCATTGGCAATGGAGCAAAATAATTTGCCGTTAGCGACAAATATTATGAAGTCCTTTACCGAAAACGTTTTGCCTCCAGAGTTGCATAGGATACGAAGCCGGTATATGCAGCAATATTATGAAAAATCAGGTCTGTATAAGGAGGCTTATGCTCTTGCCAAAAATAATTATTCCATTAGAGATTCCATAGACCGTACACAGTATCGAGTTAAGATAGCAGATATCTATATCCGCTATAAGCAGGACACTACGCTTATCAGCAAGCAGAACCTTCTGGTAGTTAAAGATGAGCAGTTGAGAAGAAGCCACACATTCTGGTTTTCGGTAGCAACGATTTTAGTGGTTCTGCTTATTGCAATCTATCTGTTTTCCCGTCATCAAAGAGAAAAAATGATGGCAAGGTATATCCATAAAATTTTCAAATTGCGTATGGAAAATATTCGTAGTTGTCTTTCCCCACATTTTACCTTTAATGTCTTAAACAGGGAAATATCCAGTTATGAGGAGGATGACCCGCGAAGGAAGAATCTTTATTCTTTGGCAAAGATATTACGGCGGTGTGTTGAGTTGTCATCCCAAATGACTGTAACTCTTTCAGAGGAACTTGATTTTGTTGATGCCTATGTTCAACTTGAGTGCAGCCGTTGGGGAGATCGTTTTGAGTATATTAAACGAATATCAGATGATATAGATCTGGAAAGAGAAATTATACCGTCAATGTTTTTGCAGATACCCGTTGAGAATGCAATAAAGCATGGTTTAAGGGGTATAGAAAAAAAACGGAGGCTTGCGATTGAGATTAGCAAGAATGATAAGGGCATATTGCTGGTTGTCAAGAACAACGGCATTAAGTATATGTCACAGATGGTAACGTCAGGAACTGGAACCGGATTAAAGGTAATCTATCAGACGATAGCGTTTCTAAACAGTAGAAATGTTAATAAGATAGAACTTTTTATCAGTACCAACAAATCAGAGGAAGGGGTTGAGGAAGGAGCAAAGGTTGAGATTTTAATACCAAATAATTACAATTATCAAGCAATTCAAACCGAATAGTAATATATTTTGTCACGATAGGGGCAAAATGTTGCAGTAATACAGTAAAGTTGCGTATCACTGCGGTTTTAATAAATACAAATTACTTATCTTTGCATAAGATAGGAAAAACTGGAAAGTGAGTAAGAGAAACGCATAAAATTTGTTTCCATAAAATTGTTTGCAGTGTAACTATATATTGATGAGTTATCTTTAAGTAATACTGAATATTTTTTACGCCAATGAGGGGACACTCGTTTTGCACATTGATTGTTGACGATGATCAGGTGGCTATAGATGAGCTTAAAAGAGGGTTATCGAAACATTCGTCGTCAATAGATATTATAGGAGAGTGCTATAATGCACAAACAGCAAAAGAAACAATAATTGAAGTACGGCCAGAAATTTTGTTTCTTGATATTGAATTGCCAGACACTAAGGGTATTGAGTTGTTGAATAGCATAAAGGGCTTGGTGGATTGGGATATGATAGTCATATTCTATTCAGCACACAGTAGGTACATTCTCAACGCTATGAGGGAATCAGCCTTTGATTTCCTACTAAAACCGTTCTGCCAGGAAGAACTTGATGGAATATTAGATCGTATATATCAGGCAAAGAAGGATAATGATTTTAGAAATATTTTAGAAATACCTGAAAAAGATTTTATCCAAGGCAGTTTTATTGCTGCAACAGTTACCGGTTATCGTATTATAAAACTTGATGAGATTGGGTACTTTACGCATCAGGGCATACGCAAGCAATGGTATGCAAATTTGGTAAGTGGAGAGTCGTTGTGCCTAAAAAGGGGGACATCTGCAGAAAATATCTTAGGTTATTCTCAACTGTTTTTTCAAATAAGTCAGTCAGCAATAGTCAATATCAATTATCTTGCAGCCATTGACGGAAAGGATTGTACATTGATACCTCCTTTTGATAAGGTTTCAAATTTGAAGATATCCCGTAATTTTCTGAAGAAATTGCAGGAAAAGTTGAATTTGATATAACTGTGGACTTTTCCAAAGGTAGAAATTTCCGTTTGATGCAAACTATCTAATAGGAAACACACGTTCCAAGTATATTTCGTGGGGTACGTAATTAGAGTCAATAATGCTTCTCCTGTTGTCATTATAGTTAAAGTCAATGTCGGCCAGGTCATAAAGGAGGAATGGAATGTCAGCCAGGCAGAACAGCTTGTTGTATGCTGTTTGTATTCTAACGTATTTCTCGCTGTTTAATCTCTTGAAAGAATTGCTGCACCAGATAAAAAAAGGAATGCTGTAAATATCGCGTTGGGTGTCAGTGTTGGCGAAGTTCCCAAAAGAGCGGCCATAACTGGGTTTTTCCCCGTCATAAATATTTTCGCCATGGTCCGAAATATATAACATTATGGCATTTTTGTCGCGAAGCGTACTTATGATATTTGAGATAACAAGGTCATTGTACAGCACCGAGTTGTCGTATTCCGCAACTCGTCTGCGCTCACGTTTGTTCAAGTCATCTCTATCAACATCTTTTTCCGAGAATACTCCAAACCCTTCAGGATACCTGTTTTTAGCGTCTGCATGCATTCCCATCAGGTGAATAATGTTAAGCGAGCCAGGAGACAGGTCAAATTGAGATTTGTACTTTGAAATAAAATCACCGTCATAATGGCAAATCTCGCTGTTTCGGAAATCAAAGCAGGCATCGTTTATATCTTTAGGATTAAGGAAATAAGTGCATCCGTAATCCCATTCACCATGCAACTTTTGGGTATATTGATTATCGAAATAGTTAACTTTATATCCCGCTTTTCTGAATACGGCAGGCATAAGGATATAAATGCTGTCGTTAAAAGTTTCCGGGTTACAGTCGGTATGCGTAAAAATATATTTCATTGCGTATGCCGTGCTGTTTGTCGGGGAATATGCCCTGTCGAAAACGGTAAGGTTTCCAAGACTGTTTTCTTTAGACAGATTTGGACAAGTATTTTTCTCGTATCCGTAAAGTTCACAATGGTTCTTATTGAACGATTCACCGATAACGAAGACTATTGTTGGAGCGTTTTCAATCTCCGGCTGCGAGGTTATTTCAATTTTGCTTATAGCCTCCCTAATCTTGTCAATATCATTATGATTTTTCCTGACAAAGTTTACGGATTTGGCAAATTCCATAATTGTATTTTTTCCGATAGGAAAAGAAAATGGAAGAAAAGGCAGTACCATACCACCAATAAAAGTAATGACCACTGCAATTTTTATTGCATTAGAGAAGTCAACTAATTTATTCACCAGGCGCCTCTTAACAATCTTATAACAGAAAACAGCAGCAACCGTAGCGGCAAGAGGCAGCAACATAATCGGCTGAAAGACGAATACCTGGAGGAACTCTGAAACCTCCTTAGCATTTGTTTGTGCAACCAGCGTCATAACAGCAGGGTTCAGCCGCGAACCAAAACGCAGGTAGCATAAGGTTTCTATAATAAAAAATATAAAAGCAGAGCACAAAGCAATGGCTGAGAGTTTACGCAATTTCGTTGACGCAATCACCCACAGCACAATGCCCCATGATAAAGAATGGAAAAAGGAAGTGACAAAAAACACCTTTGCAAAGTGGTTAGGCTCATAACTAGCCGGCAAACTCATCAGCAAAGAGAAGATAAATACCTCAAATATTCCAGCATAACTTCCTTTTTCAGGAAAAATCCTCATTTTGTATCTAATTTTAGGCAAAGATAATACAAACAGATAGGAGAAAAAACAAGTTTGTTTGATTATTTATCCAGAAGTGCTGTTCTGTTGTTGGATGAGTGTAATAACTATATGAAAGAGTGTAATCCTTTATAAAGAGATGGGTAGTGCTAATTATTAGAGATAAATACTGGGTTTTGGCGTTTGTGCAATAGTATTATATCTGGAATGAAATGGCTTGGATAATTTTAAAATTATGATGTAAAAATTAGAGGAATATAACGAAAAGGAAAAATTATCAGTTGTTGATGCAGTTTTTCCATAATAATAAACGTTTTAATATTAAAGGCGAGCGAGGAGAATGAGAGTCTATGAAAGCAAGGCCACCTGTTTTTAAAAGAACAAGATTAAACTTAAAGATAAGATTAATAGTGGCAATGTCGCATTGCTGGCAGAATATAAGATTATGAAAGAATTATCAGGATATGATAGCATCTCTCTGGAAGAGATGAAGGGTATCCGTCTAATGAACCGGATTGACACAAAGTTTGTTACAACACTTCCCGTACTTGAGGAATTGTTGCGAAGAGCCCAGCCTGAGTATTATGTTCAGGAAACAGGTGGCAGGCGAATAATGCATTACAATACCTTGTACTTTGACACGGCAAGCCATGATATGTATATAATGCATCAGAATGGCAAGAAGAATCGCCAAAAGATTAGGGTTCGCAGTTATTCTGATTCGGGAATACATTTTCTTGAGGTAAAGAATAAAAATTGTTGTGGCAGAACGAAAAAGAAGCGCATTTCTGTTAGTGACCGTTCGCAATGGAATATCGAAGGCGTGGATTTTCTTAATGAATATAGCCGTTACAAAGTAGGTGATTTGCACGAGCAGATAGAGAACAGTTTTCAGAGGGTGACACTTGTCAATAAAGGCTTGACTGAGCGCATTACCATCGACGTTGATCTGAAATTCCATAACTTTGAAAACGACTGCCGAACTGGTTTCCCAGAGTTGGCGATTATTGAATTGAAACGCGATGGAAACACCTATTCCCCTATAAAAAGTATGCTGCGTGATTTGCGTATAAAGCCGTCAAAATTCAGTAAATATTGTGTAGGCTGTGCAAAGACAGACCCTATGTTAAAGCAAAACAGATTTAAGCCATTGTTTTGCTATCTTGACAAGCTAATCAGAAATTAATTAAAAACAGACAATATGGAAGAATTTGAAATTTTGGATACTCCGTTATTGGAGGTCCTTGATGTTTGGCAACTTTTGTTTCGATTTGCCTTCAACAGTATTGTGGTATGGGTAATTATTCATTGGCTATACTATAGAAAGAGTAAAAGGCGTGATTATTATTTTACGTTCTTTTTGATTAGTATAAGTATCTTTTTCCTGATATTCCTTCTCGGAAGTGTTAAGATGAAGATTGGATTTGCATTAGGTCTGTTCGCCATTTTTGGTATTATCCGGTATCGAACGGAGTCGATGCCTGTGCGGGAGATGACTTATCTTTTTGTGCTTATAGCCTTGTCTGTTATAAATGCCTTGTCAACAACAATAAGTTTTGCTGAGTTGGTATTAACGAATTTTATCTTTATATTCGCAATATGGATCTGCGAGGGAAACAAGTGGCTTAAGCATGTGTCTTCCAAGTTGGTGCAGTATGATAAGATAGAATTGATAAAGCCAGAAAAACGTGATGAATTGATAGCCGACTTGAAGCAGCGTACGGGATTGAAAATTGTTTCGGTAGAGGTTGGCTCGATAGATTTTTTGCGGGATACGGCGTTGCTGAAAGTGCATTATGAGCCAGATGACCAGTTAGTTAATTCAGTAGATAACATAATAAAAATACCTAAAGGACAATGAAAAGGATTTTAATAATGATAGCGGTTGCAGTGTTTTCTGCATCGACTGTCTTTGCAGAAGGACCAGCAATGTGGGCAACTGTTTCTGCAACTAAGAAAATAACAAAGAAGTGGGACGTTTCGGCAGAAGCCGAACTGCGAACTCATTACGGTTTTGATGGTGGTATTGACAGGGTTAGCCTGTCTGTGGGTACTGACTATGAGATATTTTCATTCTTGAAAATCGGTGTTGGTTATGTGTTTATGAACTGCCATTCGCAGGACAGAATAACCAGAGGTCAAAACTTTGTTCCTGACTATTGGTATTTGCGTCATCGTGTCAATGCGTCGTTGACTGGTGAGGTTTCTTTTGGCGATTTTTCTATTTCCCTTCGTGAGCGTTGGCAGTACACTTATCGCCCGGAAAAGTATGTGCCAAAATTTGAGGAAGATTTTATAACACCTAAGAATGATGAATTGGTGAAGGGTAAGGGAAAAAACGTTCTTCGCTCGCGTTTGGAGTTGGAGTATAATATCCGCAGTATAAAGTTGTCGCCTTATGTTTCGGCTGAGATGTACCATAGTGGCAGCGGATTGGATAAGGTGCGATATACGGCTGGAGCAAAGTATAAGATAACAAAGAAGCACGCCCTGGAATTATTTTACCGCTATCAGGACCAGTCTGATGAGGATGACCCGGACGGGCATATTATAGGAATTGGATATAAGTTTAAATTTTAACAGATACTAATTGTTTGCGTTATGAAGAAGGTTGTATATAGCATAGTGGCGGCGGTTGCAATGTTGTTGCCGTTGGGCTCTTGTTCTGATGATGAGCCGACTGTTTCTGGCGGTGGTACGGTCGTTGGTGCCGGTGATGATATGCCTGTGTTTGATATCGAGTTTGATGCAACGCCGTTAGAAGAAAGCGATGAGATTACTAAGGACCCTAATAAAGAAAGTTATGACGAATATTTTGAGAATAAAGCGTTTCCAAATAAGGTGGTAATAATTTATAGTGAAGGCAAGGCGGAAGTTACAGGACAGGTTCCTGGCGTTGCTGTTGAGGTTAAAGGGGCTGGCGTTGTTGTCAATTCAACTGTTGCGGGTGTTGAGTATGAGTTGAAGGGTAGTTCTTCAAACAGTTATTTCCGTCTTTATGGTGATAATTACACTAAGGTCATTCTCGCTGGCGTTAAATTGAATAACCCAACGGGGGCGGCAATCAATATCCAGTCTAAGGCGCCAACATATCTTCATCTTGTGGAAAAGAGCGTCAATTCTCTTAGTGACGGCAAAACTTATGAGCCTGTTGCGCCGATGGAGGATATGAAGGGCTGTATCTTTGCTGAGGGTAAGTTGATATTTAGCGGAAAGGGTGTACTGGATATTTCCGCGAATTGCAAGAATGCCATTTCTTCGGATATGAACATTCTTTTCCGACCAGGTAATGTTATTAATATCACCAGCACTGCGAGCAATGGCATCAAGGCAAAAACAGGAGTGAGAATTAGTGGTGGCGTTTTGAATATTGATGTCAAAGGCGAGGCGGCTAAAGGCATCAACAGTGAGTCATACGTGGTTGTTTCCGGTGGTAGAACAATTATTAAAACCTCGGGAAACAGCAAGTTTAATGGGATTGACCTGACAAATGCGGCAGGCGTAAAGTGTGATACGGATTTCGGGTTAATTGGTGGAAAAATTGCTGTCAAAACAACGGGTAAAGGTGGTAAGGGTATCAACGTCAATGGTGCTGTGACTATCAGTAGCGGTGAATTGGATGTATTGGTAACCGGTTCGAAATATATCCATAGTCCAGTTATGTCTTCAACACCTAAAGGAATCAATTCGGATCTTGTTATGATGATTAATGGCGGAAAGGTAAAGGCTCGAGTTAATGACTCCAGCAGCGGTGAGGGCTTGGAAAGCAAGGTGGCAGTCCTTATCAATGGAGGTCGTATCGAGGTTTCGACTGTTGATGATTGTATCAAAGGCGAGAAATATGTTGATATGAGCAATGCTCTCATATATGCCTATAGCGCGGACGGTGACGCAATAGATTCAAATGGAGAGGTTAATATACTCAACAGCCTTGTTGTTGCTGTTGGCGGCAAGTCAAATAACGGTATAGAATGTATGGAAGGCAAATTTAAGATTGATGTGTCTGATGTCGTTGCCATTGGAGGCAGCAATACCACAATGAGTTCTGATGAAAATTATATTGTCTCTTATACATCACCAGTAGTTGGCGGTGAATGCTTGTTGATTGTTGACGAGAAAGGCAATGATATTATGGGATATAAACTGCCGAAAAGTTATGACTCTGTTAGTTTGCTTATGACCGCAAGAAACATGAAGAAGCAGAATAGTTATAAAGTGAAGAAGGTAACTTCTCTTGAAGGGAATAATTTCCATGGAATGTACTTTTAGAGTATGATTAAAAGGGTTTGCGTCGAAAATTCATTTTGATGCAAACCCTTTTTGATTATAGTTAGGCACTCTTATGGCTCAACAAAACAAAATGCTTGCATTTTGTTTTGTTTTTTACTTTCATTAATTTTGTACTCAAAATTAAGTTAATGAAAAGAATAGGATTGTTTTTAGTGTTTGTAGGATTTTTTTCTGCATCTTTGTTTGCAGAGGGTACTGCTGTTTGGTCGCTTGTTTCAGCAACTAAAAAGATAAATAAGAATTGGAATGCTTATGTTGAGGCAGAGTTGCGAAGTCATCCGAATTTTACAGGAGGTATGGGTTACTTCAGTTTTGCCGTTGGAACGAATTACAATATTTGCCAGTATTTGAGTGCAACAGCAACTTATGTTCTGATAGATCGTAATACAAACGGCAAATACACATCAGACAGTTATATTACAGATTACTGGGGACTTAGTCATCGTTTTCACGTGTCGCTGACTGGAAAGGTCAAGTTTGGTGATTTTTCTGTTTCATTGCGTGAACGCTGGCAATATACTTACCGCCCGGAGAGATATGTTGCGCAGTTGGAAAAAGATATGCTGACATTGCGAGAGGCAGCATTGGTAAAGGGTAATGCGAAGCATCTTCTTCGCTCTCGCTTGCAGTTGGGTTATGGCATCAGGAGCGTCAATCTGTCTCCGTATGTTTCTGCCGAGTTGTTTAGCAGTGAGAAGCTGGACTATGTTTGGTACACGGTTGGTGCTGAGTATAAAATCAATTCCCAGCATGCCCTTGACTTGTATTACCGCTATCAGGATGAGCCGAGCCTGAATATCATAGGAGTTGGATATAAATTTAAATTCTAAAAAATCCAATACTATAAAAGCATTACAATTTTGATTACATATAAGAACAATAGCCTATTTTGTGACAATATATCACTTTTTCGGCTTATTCGGCTTATTGTTTTGTTATTTGTTTTCAAATACCTATATTTACAAGTACAATTATTAACTAAAATCATATATCTATGAAACAAATGAGTATTTTTTGTTTATTCTTTTCAAAAGAAGGGCAATTATTACAATTGGTTAAAGATATATAGGCTATGTTGGTCTGTTGTTAATGATTTATGATTTTGTCGATTGTATGGGAGGGTAAATTATGGAAAATATTTATGAAGAACTGTCAATAGCGAACATATCAAGTTTTATCATTTTGAGTTTTGGAGACATTCTTGAGAAGGAGACATTTGTTTGGACTGCAGCGGCTATGACTGTTTTGCCCTTGGATTTAACCTCTACGCCCTCCGCAAAGCGTACCGCAGCGGTGAGCAGTCGGCAAAGGTAATGGCTTTACGCAAGACGATAAATCAGGTCTTGTTTTCAATTACGCTTTTGGTGATGGTGTTTACAAAGGTGTTTATACTGCATTCTTAATTGCAAACAGTTTGCCACGCAATAACAAAAACAATAGGCTGCCTGGTAACGATACAGGTCAGCGGACACTCTACAGAGTGTTCCTACTGAAAAGTAGGTAATAAACTGATATTCTGATATATATATGGGGTTGTGCCAAAATAAATTTTTGACGCAACCCCTTTTCTATTAATAATAGAGATATTCTTTTATTTCTTTCTTGGCTTTTTCAGCTTGAGCACCTGAACGCTTCTTGCCGGGATGTAGAGTTTCAGCCATCCGAGACCGTGTTCGGCGTAGAGTTCATCGTGCTGAGTAAAGTGGTTTACTTTCACATCGATGTTTCCATAGCCGCCGTACTTAGGCTCGTCAGAGTTAAGAACGTGAGTGTATTCGCCAACAGGAGCAAGGAATCCGTAGTCGGTAAACGATTGCGTTGGGTTGAAGTTGAATACGAATACAAGGTCTTTTCTCTTGAATACAAGGATTTGGTCATCGTCCTTGTCCCAAAGTTTTTCAACTGGAGAAGCCTGGAAATTCTTTGACTTGCGTACCAGGTTAATGATGTCTTCATCAAACTTTCCAAGGAATTTGTATTTTAGGTCTTCCCTGTCAACGAGGTCCCATTGGCGGCGTGCATATTTGTAAGACCAGCCGTTGCCTTGACGCGGGAAGTCAATCCATTCAGGGTGGCCGAATTCGTTACCCATAAAGTTGAGGTAACCGCCGTTGATAGTTGCAAGTGTAACAAGACGAATCATCTTGTGAAGAGCAATACCACGGTCAACGGTGTAATTGTTGTCGCCAACCATCATGTGCCAGTACATTTCAGAATCGATAAGTCTGAAAATTATGGTTTTATCACCAACGAGAGCCTGGTCATGGCTTTCAGCGTAGTTGATAGTCTTTTCGTCTGCTCTTCTGTTTGTCAGTTCCCAGAAGATAGCCCCTGGTTTCCAGTCCTCATCTTTCTTTTCCTTGATAGTTTTAATCCAGAAGTCAGGGATACCCATAGCCATTCTGTAGTCGAAGCCGATACCTCCGTCAGAGAACTTGTTGGCAAGTCCAGGCATACCGCTCATTTCTTCTGCAATAGTAATTGCATGAGGGTTAACCTTGTGAATCAACTTGTTTGCAAGAGAAAGGTAAGTAATTGCGTTAGTATCCTGACCGCCGTTGTAGTAGTCATCGTAGGAAGAGAAAGCCTGACCGAGTCCGTGGTTATAATAAAGCATAGAAGTTACGCCGTCAAAGCGGAAACCGTCGAATTTATACTCTTCGAGCCAGAATTTGCAGTTTGAAAGGAGGAAGTGTAATACCTCGTTTTTGCCATAGTCAAAGCACAGTGAATCCCAAGCCGGGTGCTCTCTTCTGTTGTCACCGTAGAAATATTGGTTATAACTTCCGTCAAATCTTCCAAGGCCTTCAACCTCATTCTTAACAGCGTGAGAATGGACAATGTCCATAATAACGGCAATTCCGTTAGCATGGGCTTCGTCGATAAGTGCTTTCAGTTCCTCTGGAGTCCCGAAACGGCTTGAAGCAGCATAGAATCCCGAAACATGGTATCCGAAAGAGCCGTAATATGGATGCTCCTGTATTGCCATAATCTGAATGGCATTATATCCGTCCTTAACGATGCGGGGCAGTACTTTTTCACGGAATTCATTGTACGTGCCAACTCCTTCCTTGTTCTGAGCCATACCGATATGGCATTCGTAGATAAGTAGGGGATTTGTCTGAGGCTTGAAATTATCTATCTTGAATTTGTATTTTCTTGCCGGGTCCCATACCTGGGCAGAGAAAATATAAGTATTTTCATCTTGAACAGTCCTTGTAGAGTATGCCGGGATTCTTTCTCCGTAGCCACCGTCCCATTTGACGATAAGTTTGTAGAGGTCACCATGCTTGAGGGCTTTTTGGGGGAGGTTTATTTCCCAGACACCGCCGTCAAGTCTTGTGAGTTTGTAGTCTTCATCCTCGTGCCAGTCGGTAAAAGAGCCCATTAGGTAAATCTCGTTAGCATTAGGAGCCCATTCTCTGAAAACCCAACCGGTCTTTGTCTTGTGCAAGCCAAAATATTTGTGCGCATTTGCGAAATCAACAAGATTTCCCTTTGTACCAACTAATTCGAGTTCTTTTTTTACTGCATCTTTGTGACGTCCGTTAATGGCGTCCGCGTATGGAGCGAGCCACGGGTCGTGCTTGATGATGCCTAGAGTTTTTTCCATAGGTCCTGTACTTTACGGTTTCTATTGTTCTACAAATATACAAAGGTGATTAAGCTTTTCAAAGTTTTTTGATTAATTATTGCCGAATCTTTGTGATTAATAAGCAAATTTACAAATGAATAGTAAAATACCACGGGAATTTTCATATAAAAAGATTTTTTTTGAAAAAAATTTTTTGTTGCGCAAAAAGACTGCATAACGGCTATCTACCTTTGCAATGTCAAAACAAAGGAAGCATGGTTGAGCGGTCGAAAACAGCACTCTGCTAAGGTGCCGGGCCAATAGACTCCGAAGATTCGAATCCTTCTGCTTTCGCGTAATGGAAGTATAGTTCAGTTGGTAGAACGTCGGTCTCCAAAACCGAAGGTCAGAGGTTCGAATCCTTTTGCTTCTGCATAATTGATGGAATCTTGGCAGACATGGTGTATGCGTGGGACTGAAAATCCCAAGAACGTGGTTCGAATCCACGAGATTCCACAGATATGGAGATTGTAGTTCAGTTGGTAAGAATGCCTGATTGTGGCTCAGGCGATCACGGGTTCGAGTCCCGTCTTTCTCCCAAAATGCTCCGATGGCTCAGTTGGACAGAGCTCCTCGCTACGAACGAGGAGGTCGCAGGTTCGAATCCACCTCCCGCTACTGATGTAAGGATGCCTGAGTGGTCAAAAGGGGTGGTCTGCAAAACCATAACTCATCGGTTCGAATCCGATTCCTTACTCTATGCGGAAAGAGGTTCTACGGAAGTCATAATGGCTGGTAGAACCTCTTTTCTATACCACTCTCAAGAGATTGTTGAGTTTGTCTTTCACTCTGCCCAACACTTCATCTAATTTGTCTATATCCCCATCTTTCCGGTATTCTTTAATCGTGTTAACTGCCTTGACAATAAGGTTATAATCTTCTATAGTAATAGGAGTATTGGTAATAGAGTAATCAGGGTCAGAATATCTGTAATATTTGTTGTCATAGACTTCGATTGGGGCATAATATCCTAACTTGTCAGACCTCATCATCTGCAAGTCTCCCTGAACGGTTCTTGTGGATACGCCCTTAGCAATGCCCTCCATGTCGTATAGAGCATCTGAGCAAGCGTCCACCAAATCATCCAGCGTCCACCTTCTGTACCTGTTTCTTAGGCACCTGTCTATGGTTTTGTATCTTATAAGTGCATTTTTGTTTGCTGGCATGGCTGTAAAAGTTTATTTCATCCATAATAAATTGTTTACTACGTGCCTACCAGCATAAAAGAAGATTGCCGGAAGGCACAAAAAAATTGGAAAGTGCCTTACGGACCTTCCAACTATCTTCCTTTGTCTTATTTGCTGATGTTTGGTATTTATTTAGAAACTATGACATCGGTAACCGCTAAAACAAAGTTGTCGGACAAATCCTACAAGCACAATAAGGAAGTTGCTAAAGCGCCAACTAAAGCAACAGCCTCCAAATGCACAGCGGCTATGGAGCATGATTCCTGATATGTATGTTCTTTGTTTCTGCATTACTTAATGTTTGTTCAAATCGGGAGCAAAGATAATACTTTGCTGCGCATCCTATCTGCGTAACAGTAAAAATTTTTATTTTTTGTGCAGTTTTTCGTACACACAAACCGCCAATGCAGGTATGTAAGTATTTTATTTGTTTCTGATTTTGTTTGTTTGAGGAAATAATGCTATCTTAGCGAACTTTCCCTTTTTGTAAAATATTAAATTATAAATACTTAAATCAATTATTATGGATTTTGAACTGGCAGAAATGATAATCGGCTATTCGGCAGCTATTTGTATGGTTTTGGGATATTTGCCTCAGGCAATCTATACAATAAAGACTCGAGATACCGATGGCATTGCCTTGACGACCTTTCTTTTGATGGGTCTTGGCGGGTTCTTTTTTATCATTCAAGGATTTATGCGTGATAATTGGCCTCTTATAGTTACTAATCTAATAACAACAACCTCTTCGGCTATTATCTTCAGTATTAAGATTTATAATGACTATTTTAGAGACAAGAAGAAAAGAAAGTAGAACCCAGTCTGATTAGAAAAGCAATTTATCGAAGAGTTATCGATTTTTCAAAGACATACTCTTCGATTTTTTTATCGGTCAATATCTTTATCTTTATAGACTTGCATGATTGCCTGTTCCAAAGGTTTGCTATTTTGAAAGAGGCATAGCATTTTCTTTCAAAATCAGGGTTTTGCGAACCGAAATGATAAACAAGATAAAGTTCCGGCACATCATTGTCAATGGTTTTCTCATCTGCAATCAGTGAAATTTTTGCACCTTGGGCAACATGGGGTACCCAACTGTTAAGATTGATGTATTCACCGCTCCTCCAGATGCTTGTTATCTTAATAGGCTGAGGGTTTAATGATTTTATTGTTTCAACCGAGGCCTGTCGCAGTACGTCAGAATAAAGTTTGTCGGCAGCATTGATTTTTACATTATATGAGTGACTGTCCGTTTGCTCAATTACCGTGTATCTGATAACCGCCCTTTCCCCTTGTTTTATTGCTTCTTCGTTCCATCTGTCAGCAATCAGGGTGATTGTTGGACTGTCGTTTTGCGGCTGATATGTAAGTGTTTTGTTTCCTTTGTATGTAACAAATGCTTCGAGGAAATCCCCGTAGTCTCTTTCCGGTTCATCACTGCATGCCGACAGCACGACAGCGGCGGTTATCAAAATATATTTCAGTAATCTTGTCATGTTAGTAAGTAAAAGTACTTCCTCCGAGGAATTCTCTAAGAAGGCTGTTTGATGGAACCTGCTCTGCCTTAATTGCTTTGAAGTAACTCAAGAAGCGAAGCAGACGGTATGCTTCGGCATATTCTGGAACATTGTGAGGAACTTGCCTTAGAATCGGTTCCGCAAAATCCTTCATGATGCCCAATTCGAAAATAAGAGAAGAATTGAACATGGCGTCGGCATTTTCCTGGAATGGGAAAATCCATTTTTCTTCACCGCGACGAACGCTTTGCCAGCGGGAAATTGTGTCAAGAGCCGAAGCACCGCGATATTTGTAGTCGCGGACTATTCTGCGAAGCAGCCTGTTATCGGTTGTTGGCACCCAGTTATGGTCGTCAAGAGAAAGAGTGGTCAGCGCCGAAACATATACTTTGAATTTCTGTTTGTCAGGAATCGCCTTGGTCAGTTCCGGGTTCAGCCCGTGAATGCCTTCCATAAGCAGAACGGAGTTTTCCGTCAGTTTAAGGGTGTTACCTTTATATATACGCTTGCCTGAAGTAAAGTCATAGGTTGGCAAAGCAACCTCCTTCCCTGCAATAAGGTCAGTTATATCCTTGTTTAATTGCTCAAGGTCAAGTGCATATAGGGATTCATAGTCGTAGTCACCTGTTTCGTCGCGAGGCGTATTTTCGCGGTTAACGAAATAGTCGTCAAGCGAAATCATCTGCGGACGGATAAGGTTTGCAAGCAGTTGAACGGAAAGGCGTTTTGTTGTCGTGGTTTTTCCGGAGGATGAAGGCCCTGCGATAAGAACCACTTTAGCGCCACCTTCGTGGAATCTTTCTGCAATCTGGTCTGCAATTTTTCCAATCGCCTTTTCGTGAAGAGTTTCCGCAACGTTTATCAGCATTCTCATTTCATTGCCTTCTTGCGTTGCAACCTTGTTTAGGTCAAGAACGTCTTGCACTCCAACTATTTTATTGAAAGAAATATTGTCGGTGAATGCCTTGAAGAGTTTTTCCTGCTTTATTGGTTCGCAAGGTGCAACTGGTTGCTTAGTCAAGTCAGGAGGCAGCAGGAGCATGCCATTTTTGTATTTTTTGAGGTCGAAAACGCTGATATAAGCAGTAGATGGAGCCAGCTCTCCGTAATATACGTCGATAATGTCGTCTAACTGGTGGTATGTTGTATATAGATTATCAGACCATTGCAGCAGTTCTGCATTGTTTTTGTTTCCAGAAGATTTGAACTTTTCAATAACGTCGCTTGTCAGTTTGTTGTGGCTGCAGAAAGGAATATTTTCGGCAACAATTTTATTCATTCTTGTCTTTATGTTTGCAACGCTTTCCTCAGAAATGTCACTGTCATCAGTAAAGACACAGTAGTATCCTTTTGATATAGAGTGCTCTATTCTGAGTCTTCTTTCAGGGAAAAGGTCGTGTACAGCTTTTATGAGAATCATGCAAAGAGAGCGTATGTAAAGCCTTTTACCAGAAGGGTGCGTACAATCGAAAAATTCTATCATCTTTGGCATGAATATGGGATATTTCAAGCCCTCTGTCTTATTGTTAACGTGAGCACATATTGGCTTGAATTTCAGTTTGTCTTTTATGCGTGTAGCAATTTCAAGCAATGTTTCGCCACCGGCAATGTCCATATATTCACCGGTATTTTTGCAAAAGATTTGAATGTTTCTTTCCATGATTTCTGAGATTTTTCAGGCTGTAGCCTATCTTTTTAAATACCAAATATAGTGCAAAGAAATCTAAGAAAAAAGGGAAAAATGCCGTTTTTCAGTTTTTTATGATAGTTTTATTATTTGAGATAATGTTATCTTGAGACATCATGAAGGATATATTTTGCTACAGAATCATCATTATTGTTGCCAATAACGGCATCAGCAACGGCAAGGACCTCTGGAGAAGCATTCTCCGGGGCGATAAATTTTGTTGCAATTTCTTTCATAGAAAGATCGTTAGGACTATCTCCGAACACTATAATTTCTTCTACATTAACACTTTCTGCCAGTTCTTTAACTGCAGCAGCCTTGCTTACTCCCGCCGCCATCACTTCAAGAAATCCAACAGATGGGTCAAAGATGTCACGATAGCAGGTCATCGAGCAAGAAAGCAGGCTCTTTGCTTTTAAATAAGCCTTTTCAACCTTTTGATAGTCTGCAGTAGCAAACATTAGCATAGTCTTATGTTGGGCTTCTTCCGGAATATCTTCCGTAAGCGAAAATTTCTTATGCGGAGCATTTACGCGTTGCTTGTAGAAATTGCGGTCATAATCGGAAAATTCAGGAGAGTGAAAAGCCTCTATAACGTTTTCCTTGTCATTGTAAGTATAGAAGAAAGGGTCAATACCATATTCGCAACAAATTTCGCGAAGCAATCTCATTCTTTCAACCTTCATATAATGGCGGTTAATCATTCTTCCGTTCCACATCGACGCTCCTGTCATAACAATGTATGGCAGGTTTCCATTTATGCGTGACATTAATCCGTCAACTGTTGCTGGTGTTCTTGCTGTTGCTATTGAAAAAAGACAACCTTCTTTAATGATGTGATTAAGAATTTCTACCGACGTGTCAGAAATTAGTGAGTTGCTATTAAGCAAAGTGCCGTCTAAGTCACTTATATATAGGGTTTTATTCTTCATTCTTTTTAACTAAAAGTGCACTTCCTTCATAAAGTATGTATAGGGGAAGGAAAACAATTGTCAATGTTAGCGGGTCGCCTGTAGGTGTGATGATTGCCGCCAAAACAAGCAGAGCCACTATTGCGTGTCTTCTGTATTTTTTGAAGAAACTCCTATGTATCAGACCAATAAGTGACAGTACCCAAGCAAGCATAGGCAATTCGAAAACAGCACCCATCATTAGGTTCAGCATAAAGAAATTATCCATATATGAGTCAAGCGAAAGCAGGTTTTCAATGTTTGAACTCAGTTGGTATTGATACAGAAATCTGAGGGTTATCGGAAATATCAAAAAATAACTTACTGCTACACCTAAATAGAAAAGCAGAGTACCACCAAAGAAAGCAATACTTGCTCCTTTTTTCTCTTTCTCATACAGAGCAGGGCTTATAAAATCCCATAATATGAAAAGCAGAATAGGGAATGCTACAATAATGGATAACCAGAACGAAGCACTTATGTGAGTAAAAAATTGCGATGCGAGTTTTGTGTTTATCAGTTCAACGTGGTATCCTTCTGTGGAGAACTGCGGAAGAGAAGGAAATGCGGCGGTTATTTTTTCAAACGCACGATATAGGCAAAAGTCACCGTTACATGGAGCGAGGATAATGTTGTCAAAAATTTGAGGCATATAGTAGAACATAGCAACTACTAAAACAGTAATCACTATCGCCATTTTGAAAAGCATCTTCCTCAGGTCCTCGAGGTGAGCCCAGAATGATTTTTCCGTCTGTTTATTTTCTTGACTGTCAGGCATTCAGAGTGTTACTCCTTTTTGTCAGAATTATCTTTGGAATCTACCGGTCTGTCGATTTCTTCCTTAACATCATTCATGCCTTCCTTAAAACTGCGAATACCTTTTCCAATGCCTTTCATAAGGTCAGGAATACGCTTGGCTCCGAAAAGAAGAAGAATGATAACGAAGATAATAACAACCTCCGTAGTAGATAAGCCTCCTATAAATAGAAAAATTGAGTTCATAATAATCTTTTTTACAAAAGTAAGTAAACTAAAAAACATAAGCAATAAATAGTGCACATTTTTTTGAAACAAAAGTTTGGAAGTTTCAAATCGAAATTATAGTTTTGTTGTATCAAAAACCAATCTTAAAATTGTTATAATTATGGCTGACATTTCAAGAAGATCATTTCTTCAAAAAGTAGCATCATTTGCTGCTGCATCTGTAGTTGCCCCTGCTGCAGTATTAGCGGCTGAAAAGGAGAGTAAAGCCGTTCCTGGCACGGGCGGTTTTGATGCAGACGGACGACCTCTTCCTCCAAAGAAAATCATCGGTAGAGGTTCTGAAATGAAGATTATCCACATTACCGACACTCACTTGAGAGGAGACAATTTGCTTTCGTTTGGCAAGTGTGATACTTCCGCAACAGTAAAAAAAGCAGTTGAATACTTCAAGAACATGCCTGAAAAAGATCTCCCGGATTTCTTTGTTGCTACTGGTGACTTGGCTGACAACGGTAACCACACTGCTTACGGAAAGATTCACGATTATTTTGAGCAATTGCCGCGTCCGGTTTTCTGCCTTCCAGGAAACCACGATAACCGTGCTGACATGCTCCGCCTATTGGGCAGCAAGATGTGCCCGGTAAAAGAGGATATTGCTCCTTACATTTGCTACACTATCGAGGATTATCCTGTTCGCGTTATCTGTATTGACACAATCGTTCAGGGCAAGCACTGGGGAGGTCTTTCAGACAAGGTTGCCGACTGGCTTGAGGCAAAACTTGACGAAAAACCGAGAAAGAAAACTCTTATCTTCACTCACCATCCACCATTTGATGCCGGTATGGGATTCATGGATGAGGGATTTGAGAATCTAAACCGTCTTGAAGAGATTCTTGTTAGACATAAAAATCATATCCAATTGTGCTGCGGTCACATGCACAGAGGTATTTCAACAGTATGGAGAGGCGTTCCAATGACAGTTGCCGCACCTATATGTATGTTGATGGAACTTGATTTCACTGAAGCGGGAGGCGACCGTTTCTGGCTCGGTGATCCGAAGTATAACTTGTACCATTTCTACCATAATCAAGTCAATACTCATTTCTGTACAATTCCAACGCATGCAAGTTATGATGGACCTTTCCCATTCAAATATCTTGATGTAGATAAAAAGAAGAAATAGGAAATTGCTTTTTGTAAATATAGATAGTAAGTTGGTTCGGCTTCCTTTTTTGGAGGCCGAACCGTATTTTTTATAAAAAGCAATCGAACTATTTTATTGCCTCGGTTGTTGTATTTGTGTTATATATTGTAATGTTATGTTTTCGCTAAAACCTCGATTCCTTAAGGGCCTTTATCTCAGACTAAAGGATTTGGTGAGTTATATCTGGAATAAGATAATAGTTTTTATACGTTGGTACCGCCGAACCTATAAGCGAGTCCGTTGGTATAAAAAGGCATTAATGCTATTTGTAACGCTTTTCTGCGTCTTCTTTCTGTATCTTGGGATGGTTGACGTGAACTTCCTATGGCTTTTTGGCAAGTCTCCAAGCCTTGAAACAATTTCTCATCCAAAGCAGGATATAGCCTCTGTCATCTATAGTTCAGATGGAGTTGTATTAGGTAGATATTATAGAGAAAATAGAATTCCTGTCACCTATGAGGAAATCCCGAAATCACTTGTAGATGCTCTTATTTCAACAGAGGACGAGCGTTTCTATGAGCATTTTGGAATAGACGTACATGGTATTTTTGCGGCTGTAAAGGATATGGTGGCACACGGAGAGGCGAGGGGAGCCAGTACTATTACCCAGCAATTGGTCAAGAATATGTTTAAGACAAGGACCGAATATTCAACAGGCTTGACAGGATATATACCTGGGGTTAAGATGCTCGTTATGAAAACAAAGGAATGGATAACGGCAGTAAAGTTGGAGATGTTTTTCTCCAAGCAGGAGATTCTAACCATGTACCTTAATACGGTAGATTTTGGCAGTAACTCGTATGGTATAAGAACCGCATCGCAAACATATTTCGGCACTGTGCCTTCTAAACTCACTGTTGAGCAGGGAGCCGTGCTTGTTGGTATGCTAAAGGCAACAACAACATATCACCCATACCTTAACCCGGAAAACAGCCTTCGTCGCAGGAATACTGTTATCGATAATCTTTATACGCATGGAAAAATCAGCAAACAAGAGCGTGATTCTCTTTTTGAGATGCCCATTGAACTAAAGTATAAGGTTCCAAAGACATACGATGGAGAGGCTTTATATTTTAGGGAAGCACTTGCTGACAGTCTTGGTAAATGGTGTGAGGAAAACGATTATGACCTTTATGGAGGTGGGTTGAAAATTTATACGACTCTTGATTCCCGAATGCAGCGATATGCAGAAGAGGCAGTAAAGAAACAAATGGAGCAGGTACAGCGTAATTTCAAGGCAGATTGGGGCGGTATGGCACCGTGGAGAGATGCAAATCATCAGGAAATACCTAATTTTATTGAGAATCTTGCCAAAAAAACTCCTCATTACTCGGTGTTATTGAAACGCTTCCCAAATGACCCTGATTCAATCATGCATTATCTTAATATTCCGCATCCTGTAAAGGTGTTTGATTATGAGGAAGGAACAAAAGAGATGATGCTTAGTACAATGGATTCAATCCGATATATGGTAAAGTTTATGCACTGTGCATTTCTTGCTATTGAACCGCAGACAGGAAATATAAAGGCTTGGGTTGGTGATATAGACTTTAACCACTGGAAATATGACAAGGTAACTGCACACCGCCAGCCGGGTTCAACTTTCAAGTTATTTGTCTATACAGCGGCAATGGAGAATGGGCTCAGTCCGTGTGACGAGCGGGTTGACCAGTGGAAACAGTATGATGCTTTTGATTCCAATAATCAGCCTATAAAGTGGTCACCGCGAAATTCAGACGGAACGTTCAGCGGTTATCCGGTGACATTGAGGTACGCATTTGCCCGTTCGCTTAACAGTATTGCAGTATCTGTTGCTGATGAGGTTGGTATGGATAAAGTTATTGACGTTGCCCATAAGATTGGAGTTTATTCTCCTTTGAAGAATACGCCGTCGCTTGCTTTGGGCTCTTCAGATGTGACATTATACGAGATGGTTAATTCATATAGCACCATTATCAATGATGGAAAATACAATCATCCATCGTTTATCACGAGAATAGAGGATAAGTATGGAAATATTATCTATGAGCATAAGCCTGAAAACAAGCAGGTTATCAATTACGAATCAGCGTTTCTTATGCAGCAGATGCTTCTTGCAGGAATGCAGGAGCGTGGAGGAACCAGTATGGCTTTATGGGGATATGATTTACATCGTTATGATACCAATTTTGGCGGAAAGACCGGTACGACATCGCAAAACAGTGATGGCTGGTATATGGGTGTTACTAAAAACCTTGTTGGCGGTTGCTGGGTAGGTGGAGAATATCGTAGTGTCCATTTCAGAACAACAAGAAATGGTCAGGGAAGTCATACGGCATTGCCTGTATATGCCTACTTTATGGAAAAGGTTCTAAAGGATCCGGAACTGTCGTCAAAATATCGCGGAAAGATATCAGATAAGCCTGTTACACCAATAGAAAGAGGCTGGAATTGTCGAACTGTTTTGCCTGAAGATACAATGGAAACAGATAGTGTAGAGAAAGTAACAGTTGAGAGTGTAAGTCTAGAAGGAGCAGTGCAGGTTGGTGATTTTGCTGACAAACCTGCACCGCAGTCGGAAAAGGTTGATTAGATTTGCTTAATCTCTATAGCAGTTGGTGATATTTGTGTGAATGAAGGCAATGTTCCCTTTATTTCAAATCTTGCTGTTCTTTTGATAGCAAAAGGCAATCGGTGGTGCATAGGATAACCAATATATCCATTTGCTTTTAGTGTGGATATCTTTTCGCCGTGACATCTAATGCCGTTGTCGCCATATACAGTCATTGCAATATTTGCGTTTTTGCTCATTATGTTCCAAACAACGCTACTGATATATTTCTCCAACGGTATTTCAATGATGCTTGACTTTGCTTCAATATTAATTGCTGTTTCAATCTCTCTGTTGACGGAGTATATAAAGTTCCGGTCTGTAAAGAATGTTTTCTCTCCTACTGTAACCAATTCCATATTTCCGAATTTTTTATGGTAAAGTCCGCTTTTTGTTATGGCAGAAATGCCGTTTCCTGTTTGAAGGAGTATTTCATCAAAAATCAATGAGTAACCAACAACTGATACGTCTATAACGTTAATTCCTATTTGAGATTCTTTATTACCTGATAAAGTGCATATGTTGTTTTTGCTGTCAGCGAAAACAATGCTCTTGTTAGTTGCAGTTACTGTCTTACTGTTTTTTGCTTCGCGTTTGGATATTAGAGTTGCACCAGAGCAGCCTGATTTGTTGAAAGAAAGGAGATATATGCCGTCGGTGGCAAATAGATATGCTGAATGCCTGCCCAAAAGCCATGAAGAACTGTAGCCAAATGCAGGAGCAATTGCTATTATCCCTTTATTGTGAGCCTTGTCGCATTTTTGCCAGATAAGAGGGTTTCCGTTGTGTGATATTATGAGGTCAGCAGGTTTCCACTCAATAAAGTTATCACTGTGTGTTTTTTCCGCATTTTCTGTTTCCGTAAGTCTGAACTTTTCGAGATTTCTTGAAATTGTGAAAGCAAATTCTCCTGACGGAGATGGTTGCAGGTCTGTTGAGAAGCGATAGTTTTTTCCTTCAGCAGTTACAGTAATTGTAATTTTAACCGCCCTTGAATCGGGATAAGTTATTACTGGAAGCAGAGATTGTGACCATGATTCAATAATGTACGAAGCGGCAACTGTCTTTTTCCCACTTGAGGTGATGATGTCAACAGCAATGTTAACATTTGCCATTTCATTGCGAACATCTTTTGTAGAGCAAAGAGAAAGAAAGTGCGGAGGTTGAGGAAGAGAGTATCCTATGTTTCCGGCAAAGCATTTATTTGTTATGGCTGAAATTGCCAAAGCCCTTGCCGGTAATATTGCGTTACGTGGATTTTCTGTAGTTTCAGACGTAATAGCATCTATTTTGTATGTTGTGTTTTTTGATAATGTAGAGATAATTCCAGTTGCTTCCTCAAGAGGAGTCATTTTACCCTCCATAAAATTATCTATATTCGAGATTTTAGCCATTAATCTGAATTTCCTGGTTTCCGGTATCATTTTTAATGCCTTTGATATACGTGATTTGTCAGACATAATCCGTAGGTAATATAACCTTTCTCCAGCTTGTGCTCTTTCGCATCTGAAGGAAGGGTCAGCAAGAGTATCCTGCTCCTCGGAAGAGTAAAATTCAATGGCTTTTACAAATTTTTTCCAAGGGCCCAAGTTTGGATAAATAATGCTTACAGAAGGTTTCCACGCCTTTACTTTCAAATCAGTTGCTGAAATTTCATAAACACCTTTTTCTGAAAAATGTGTAGTTGTTAGGGCGTTTATATATGAGTATTCTTCTCCGACAAAATATGTGTCAGGACTCCACAGCAAAGAGCCGTCGAATAGTCGCAAGGCAACTTTTATTATTACAGGCTGTATAAATCGCATTTCTGTTTTTGCTATCCTCTTTATCTCGGAAAATGCAGATTTGGTTAATTTCGTCAGTGTTTCTTTATCTTTAGGTAGCAGGTCTCCTTCCCAAGAAATGTAGGAGGTTGATAGAGCAACAGCCGGCATTGTAACAGAAATATCAGACAAGTTTATTGTCCCAAACGAGAAAGTTGGAAATTTTATATTGTTTCCGAGCATTTCATAGTCATTATTGGAGAAATGCATATATATCATACCATTGCTGGCTGATAATATTATAAAATCGCCCGACACGGAAAAGTTATTTATTTCTCCACAATAGCCATAGTCTTTTTCTAAAAATTCAAACTTGCCCGTGCTTGAAATAAAGCCGAGAAGCAGAAGGTTTCCTTGTCGCGTTATAAAGAAGTATTCCCGTTCTCCCCTCTTGTCTGAACCAACAAAGGCATCACTTGGCTCAAGATAGGTTATAGCCTCTGGCTTGCCTGTAACAATAGCCGTGCCGTTTCCCAATGGGCGGATGTTGACAAGATTTCGCTGGTCAAGGTTACAGCCATCAATTCCGTACCAGCCATGATGTGTTTTTCGTTTTTGCATATAAGTATTTTTTTCGCAAAGATATATTGTAAAGGGAAGTCGCGTTCGCAAAAACGCCGAAGGGCAAGAATTGTGTTAATGGAATTGTCATAATAGGGCACTCATAAATACCAGCAGTACTATCAATAAAACCCCATGGCTCCTACATACCTTGGGCGCAGCCACAGGCTGGTGAATCGTTGTGCCTTCATTCCGCATACTTAAATGTTTCCGATTTTGTAATAGCGGATAATTGCTGTAGGTATGAAGCGACACAAATTGCTGAATATTAATTGTTTGTATGGATATATTGCAAATGTGTCCTCCATGCACGGACAACAAGAGGGCAACCTCAAAGCCGTATGGCTTTTGGGTCGCCCTCATTCAATTTATTTTATACTATTATAAAAACATTTTTTCTGGATATTCGCCATTTAGGTGAAGTTCTGCTAATTTTTCAACGACACCTGGTCTGTCCTCAGCGTAAGTAACGCCAAACCATTTAGATGTTGATTCAAGCATTTTAACCTTAGCCTTTCCGTTTTCAAGAAGGTAGTTAACCATTGAAGGAATATAAAATTCTGCTTTTAGGTTATTGATGTTTTCCTTTAGGAAATTCTTGAAATATTCGTTGCTGTGTTCAAAGTAGTCAGGTGTAAATCCCCACATATTCATAGAGACGAGAGTTTCTGCTTCGATAGGCTGCATATCGCCGTTTTCGTCAGCAAATTCGATACCACCTTTTCCGTCATAACCGATAGAAGTGCGCTCAACAACAGAGTCAAGGCATCCGTCCTTTGTTGTACAAACACCACGAGAAACAGTTCCACTTTCAGAAAGAGTGTTGCCAACATGGAATCCAACCATACAGTATTCGCCGGGATTGGCTTTTTCCTTTGATAGTTCGTTGGCAATAACCTCGAAAGAATTTCTACCATAGAAGTCATCTGCGTTAATAACAGCAAAAGGTTCGTTAATAACACTTTCTCCCATTAGAACGGCATGGTTTGTCCCCCATGGTTTAATTCTGTCTTCTGGACATTTAAAGCCTTCTGGGAGCGCATCGACTGCTTGAAAGACAACCTCAACAGGAATGTGGTCAATGTATTTTGACAAGATACTCTTGCGGAAATCTTCTTCAAAATCCCTGCGAATAACAAAAACAACCTTTCCAAAACCGCTTCTAATTGCGTCAAAGATAGAATAGTCCATAATTGTTTGTCCATTAGGGCCAACTCCGTCAAGTTGCTTTAAACCCCCATAACGACTGCCCATCCCGGCAGCCAAAACTAATAAAGTCGGTTTCATTACAATTAATCTTCTAATATGTTTATCAATAGTTGGGAAAATATTTCCCTAATTGGAAATTTTTTACAAAGTTGCAATTTTTTTCCGAAACCAGCCAAATGTTTTGCATAAAATTTTGTTTTCATATTCAAGGTGTTGTTGTTTAGGTAATTGCCTTGTGTTTAAATATGCAAATTTTAATGTCTAATAATTAAAATATTGAATTTGGTTAGGTTCGATATTCTTTTTGTTCTTATCTTTTCTGAGGGAGCGTTTATTCTTGTGTCTTTTCCCCATTTCCTTATCCGTAGTTATCTCATTTTTCTTTTTTTGTTTGTTTTTGTCATCAATGGTGTTAGCCTCTTTCTTGTTATCTGGCTTTACGTCTTTTTTTATAGGGTTACTAACTGTTGTAGAGTCAGAAGGCACCTCAATTCTTCCATTTTCTATGTCGCTTTCTCTTTTGAGTTTGATTAGTTTTTTCAACTGCTTGTTTTTCTTGTTGTTGCTTATTGCAGCAATAGACTTATCGAGCAGCCTGCACTGGAGAATGCTCGGCATTGCACACTCCTAATAAATACAGGTTGTCAGAATATTCTATTATGATTGTTTCTCCAAGTTTTTCATAGATTGTTTTTGCCTCATTTAGCAACGGAATAGCAGAGATATAATTTTTCTTATTTGTCATTATGCGCGCTTTATCGACAAGAGCGTCTGCATCTCGCTGGTTCTGAGAAAATCCAGAAATAAAAAAGCAAGAAAAACAAAGGGTATGAGAAGTGTTTTAAAGGTATTCATATAATAGTATTATTCAGATACAAAATTAAGGAAAAACAAATAAATAATGCGTTGATATCAAAGAATTTAAAAATTTTTATCTATTAATATGGTGCAAAGCCGTAAAAATAGACTACCTTTGTGGCTTAGTAAAATCAAAAAAATAAGAAATGGATAAATTAAGCTACGCCTTGGGAATGAGCATGGGGCATAACTTTAAAGGCTCAGGAATAAACGAGTTAAATGTACAAGATTTTGCAAACGGAGTAGCCGCAGTATATGATGGCGTGCAACCGGAAATGACATACGAAGAAGCAAAGCAAACCGTCCAGGAATTTTTCACAAAAATGCAGGAAGAAATGGAAGCAGAGGCAGCAAAGGCTGGAGAGGCAAACAAGCAGATTGGCGAAGCATTCCTTTCAGAAAATGCAAAACGTGAAGGCATTAAGGTTACAGAAAGCGGTTTGCAATATGAAGTTCTTACTGAAGGCAATGGTGCAACACCGGCAGCATCAGATAAAGTTGAAGTTCATTATACAGGGAAGTTGATTGACGGAACAGTTTTTGACAGTTCAGTAGAGCGAGGCGTTCCAGCTATGTTTGGAGTTACTCAGGTTATCCCTGGTTGGGTAGAAGCCCTCCAGTTGATGAAAGAGGGTGACAAATGGCGTCTTTACATCCCGTCAGACCTTGCTTATGGTTCACAAGGAGCAGGTGGCATCATCGGACCAAACAGTACTTTGATTTTCGACGTAGAATTGTTGAGAGTTATTAAATAGAAAAAAGACAAATAAAAATAATAATAAAATGAAGAAATTATTTATCGGATGTGCAGCAGCGGTAGCGTTGCTTGCAACAGGTTGCAAAGGTGGTGTAGCTACTACAGGAGATTTGAAGACTCCAGAAGATTCATTGGCTTACTATTTTGGTCAAATGTGGGGTAATGGCGTAGGTTCAGAAATGAACAATAACCCAGAAATGAAGAACCTTGACAAGAATGAAGTTCTTAAAGGCCTTCAAGTTGTAATGGCAGCAGACACAACACAAAAGGCATACGTGCAAGGAATGCAAATTGGTATGCAACTCTATGGAATTGCAACCCAACTTTATGCACAAGACAGCATATCAATCGACAAGGCTAAATTATATGCTGCTTTCAAGGAAGCATTTACAGCAGATTCTGTAGGTTCTCCAGAAGAAGCACAAGCAAAGGTAATGGCTCTTATCGACAAGGTAAAGAACGATAAAATGGCTAAATCACCAGAAGCAATAGCAAACAAGAATGCAGGTGAGGCTTTCATCGAAGCAGAAATGAAGAAAGATCCAAGCCTTAAGAAGACAGAAAGCGGCTTGGTTTACAAGGTTATCGAAGAAGGTAGTGGCGTTACTATCAAGGCTTCAGACCGTGTAAAAGTTAAATACGTTGGTAAACACATCGACGGCACTGAATTTGACAACAGCGGAGACGAGGCTCGCACATTCTCTGCATCAGGCGTTGTTCCTGGTTTTGCTGAAGGTTTGATGATGATGAAGCCGGGTGCTCACTACATCCTATACTTGCCGGCAGATCTTGCTTACGGCGTTCAAGGTCAACCTTATGGCGGTATTAAGCCTAACGAGACTTTGGTATTTGACGTTACAGTTGTTGGTATCGAAAATGAAGCAAAATAATTAGATAATTATTGTCTGAATAAAGGGTTGTATCATATTCGGTACAACCCTTTTATGTTATAAAGGAATGGCTACGAAAAGAATCTTTGAGGATCCTGATTTTGGTTATGTAATTGTTAGTTCAAGAAGAAACGCAAGAAATATCTCTATGAGAATCCGTGACAATCAATTGGTTGTTACAGTTCCTCCTTATGCGAAAATTTCACAGGTTGTTGATGCTGTGAATAAATTCAGAGAACCTCTCCTTAAAAATTTCAAAAAGGTTGAAAGTAAATCATTTGATGAGAATTATATGATTGACACTCCTTTTTTCCGTCTGAAGATTGGGGTATGGGATGGGATAAGATTTCGGTTGAATTATAAGGCAGACCCAAATTTGCTGGAATGCCCTAAAAATACTGATTTTTCATCAGATGAAGCTAAAGTCTTAATCCGTTCCGGAATTGTTCGTGCAATGAAAAGGCAAGCAGCCATAATTTTGCCGCCCATAGTCAATGAATATGTGCAGAGGTACGGGAAAAAGATAAGGAAGATAAAGATAACAGGAGCAAGAAGCCGTTGGGGTAGTTGCAGCAGTGCAGGAACAATCAGTTTGTCGTGTTATCTCGTTTTATTGCCTCCTCATCTTGTTGATTATGTCATTTTGCACGAGTTGGCGCATACAGAAGAAATGAATCACAGCGACCGGTTTTGGGCTGTTCTTGACGGAATGACAGATGGTAAGTCTAAATCCCTACGAGCGGAATTACGAAAATTCAAGACTGAGTTTTAGTTCGGAATGGAGTCTTTAGTCTTGATGGCAAACAATGCAGAGCGGTGTATGGGGCTGGTTGTATGCCAATGCTATAATATGTTTTATAACAGCAAATTTGCTGCTATAAAGTATTTTGGAAATAAATTGTAGTAGGTTCTTGTTGAATAGTGGATAAATTTGGCAAAAAATATTGCTATTCATTTTTAAAAGTGTAAATTTGCCATATAATAAACGAATAACAAACCAAACATATATTATGTTACATAAAGCGACTGTGAAAACTCTTGAGAATGTAGTCGTACGTTTTTCAGGCGACTCCGGCGATGGAATGCAATTGGCGGGTAATATATTCTCAAATGTATCAGCCGGAATTGGAGATCAAATTTCCACATTCCCGGATTATCCTGCAGAGATTAGAGCACCGCAGGGAACACTTAGTGGAGTATCAGGTTTTCAGGTTCACATTGGAAAGGGCGTTCATACTCCTGGTGATCAGGCTGACGTCCTCGTTGCAATGAACCCGGCAGCATTGAAGCGTCACGCTTGCTTCCTTAGAAAAGGCGGTGTGGCAATAGTTGATATTGACTGCTTCCGCGAGCAAGACCTGAAAAAAGCACTCTATCAAACAGATGAACCATACAAAGAGATTGGTCTTGACGCTCAAGTTGTTGAAGTGCCTATTTCTTCTATGGTCAAATCCGCACTTGCCGATAGTGGCCTTGATTTGAAGGCTATCTTGAGATGCAAGAATATGTTTGCTCTTGGGCTCGTTTGTTGGCTATTTGACAGACCTCTTGATGCTGCTTTACACCATCTGCAAAATAAATTTGCAAAGAAACCTGCTATTTTTGAGGCTAATGCAAAGGTTATGCAGGCTGGTTATGATTATGGAAATAACATTCACGCTTCTGTCAATACATATAGAATAGAATCTGGTGACGCTGTCCCAGGTATTTATACTGACGTTAACGGTAACACAGCAACTGCATGGGGACTCATTTATGCTTCTGAAAAGTCTGGAAGACCTTTGTTCCTTGGCAGTTATCCTATTACTCCAGCGACTGACATTCTTCATGAACTTGCTAAACGTAAAGACTTGGGTGTTAAGGCTTGTCAGATGGAAGATGAGATTGCAGGCATTTGCTCTGCTATTGGTGCTTCTTTTGCTGGTGACCTTGCAGCGACAACAACTTCAGGACCTGGTTTGGCTCTTAAGAGTGAAGGCCTTGGCTTGGCTGTTATGGCTGAACTTCCTTTGGTCGTTATCGACGTTCAGCGTGGTGGACCTTCTACTGGTCTTCCAACAAAGACAGAGCAAACCGACTTGCGTCAGGCTTTATATGGCAGAAACGGTGAAAGTCCTGTTGTTGTCCTTTCTGCCGCATCTCCAACAGATTGTTTCCACATGGCTTTTGAGGCAGCAAGAATCGCTATCGAGCACATGACTCCAGTTATCCTTTTAACTGATGCCTTTATTGCTAATGGCTCTTCTGCGTTCAGATTGCCGGAAGAAGGTGAATATCCTGACATTAAGCCGAGGTTTGTACCGGAAGATAAGCGTCAGAACTGGCATCCGTATGACCGTGATGAAACGCTTGCTCGCTATTGGGCTATCCCTGGTACTCCAGGTTTGATGCACAGACTTGGAGGTTTGGAAAAGGACACTAAGAGCGGTGCTATTTCTAACGACCCGGTAAACCACGAAAGAATGGTGCATTTGCGTCAGGCTAAAGTTGATGCAGTTGCTAACGATATACCTGAAGTTGACCCTTATGGAGATAAGGATGCCGACACTTTGGTTGTTGGCTGGGGTGGCACTTTTGGTCATATCCACGAGGCTGTTGACGAATTGAGAGCGGAAGGCAAGAAGGTTGCTATGGCTCACTTCAGATATATCAATCCGCTTCCGAAAAATACGGCTGACGTTTTGGAAAAATACAAAAACGTTATTGTCGCTGAATTGAATATGGGGCAGTTTGCCGACTTCCTTCAGGCAAAATTCCCACATGTCAACATTAAGAGAATAAATAAAGTACAAGGTCAACCGTTCTTGGTTAAAGAAATTAAGGACGAGGTAACTAAAGTTATGGAGGGTTAAGCAATGGAAGAACATAAATATCAAGCATCAGATTTTAAAAGTGACCAATACGTTCGCTGGTGTCCCGGTTGTGGTGACCACGCTATTTTGAACGTTCTTCACAAGGCGATGGCAGAACTCGGCGTTGCTCCGGAAAAGACTGCCGTTATCTCTGGTATCGGTTGCTCTTCACGCTTGCCTTATTATATGAATACTTACGGCTTCCATACAATTCACGGCCGTGCTGCCGCTATTGCAACTGGTTTTAAGGTGGCAAATCCGGATATGATGGTATGGCAGATTTCTGGTGACGGCGACGGGCTTGCCATTGGCGGTAACCACTTTATCCATGCTGTTCGCAGAAACGTAAACCTTAATATGCTGCTCCTTAATAACCGTATCTACGGTTTGACTAAGGGTCAGTATTCACCAACATCTGCACGCGGTTTCGTGTCTAAGTCTTCTCCTTACGGAACTACTGAAGACCCGTTTATCCCTGCTGAATTGGTATTTGGTGCAAGAGGAACGTTCTTTGGAAGAAGTCTTGACGTTGAGTTAAAGACTACTCAGGAAGTGCTTGTAGCCGCTGCTAAGCATAGAGGAGCGTCTGTTGTTGAATTGCTTCAGAACTGTGTTATCTTCAATCAAGGTATTCATGGATATGTTTCTGACAAGGAAAACAGACCAGAGCATACAATCCATCTGCGTCATGGTGAAAAAATGCTATTTGGTAAAGATAATGAGAAGGGTATCGTTCAAGACGGGTTTGGCTTGAAGGCTGTAACTGTTGGTGAAGACGGATATACTATTGATGACGTTTTGACTCACGATGCTCATTGCAAGAGCAATCTCCTTCATCAGCAACTTGCAATGATGGATGGCGTTACAATGCCACTTGCAATTGGTGTTATTAGAGACGTTGAGGCTCTTGTTTATGATGAAGAAGTAGATATCCAGACACATGAAGTTGAGGCAAAGAAGCCGTATAAGACTTTGAGAGAGATGATTATGTCAGGCGAAACTTGGGAAGTTAAATAAAACAAGTAGATATATTGTTAAAAACCGGGATGCGTTTGCGTATCTCGGTTTTTTTGAATTACGATGTTCTTGCGCAAGGGTGGACAATTTGAGAATTGCCCTACAAAAATCTAATATTCAGTGTAATGTGCGATATGTGCCGTGAAAAATTCGTGCCGTTTACGGGCTGGAAGGCCAATGATTCATCAGTCTGGTGCAGCGCTCCAGGTACGCAATACGTCTCTGGTAGAACACTGTAGGAGTAGCAGGTTAGTAAAAATTTATATTTTTATACTCTCGTAGGCGGGTATAAAATAGAAATGGTTGTGCCAAAATCTGGCACAACCATTTCTGTATATTAGCAGTTATTATTATTCTGCCGGGTATATTTTTAGTTCGAAGTAGTTGTCGTTTTCAACAACTTTCTTGAGAGCATCAATGATCTTTTCAGGAGTGATAGCGTTAACTGCTGCTTCGTATTCCTTGTCGTAGTTGATGCCGTGAAGTTGGTTCTGGTTAAGAACAGTCTTCCAGTGGCTGTTGGTAATTCTCATCTCAGGGATATTCTTCTTGAGGTTTTCAACAGTTCTTGTCATTTGCTCTTCTGTCAAACCATTCTTGATAAGATCTTTGATGCCAGAATTTGTAAGTTTGATAAGTTTGTCAGCAGATTCTGGATTTGTATCAAAGAATATTTGTAGAGTAGCCTCATCAGTTGGTTCGTTTGTCCAGTCAGTAGCAACGCTTGCTCCGTAAGTACCGCCTTCTGATTCACGAAGTGTTTCAGTGTAAACCATGTCGAGAACATATTTTGCAGCAGAAAGCAATACTTCGTTTTCAACGCTGTACTTAGCGTTAGAGTGGTAAACGATGCAAACTGTATTCTTAGGAGTTTCCATAGGAACGGCAATGTGCTTAACAATGTTTCCGTCAACGATGCCGTCTTTTTGGTCAACCCATTTGCTTGGTTTGCTGCCTTTTGCAAGTGAACCTACATATTTTGCAGAAAGAGTTTTTGCTGTTTCTGCATCAATATTACCAACGATATAAAGTGTCGTTCCGTTTGCACCGCTAAATAGTTGGTTATAAACTTTTTTAAGAGTTCCAAGATTTGCCTTTCCAAGGATTTCGCTGTTGATTAGAACTCTTCGAGGGTTGTTGAAAAGGTTCTTGTAAAGTTCAGTTTGGAACACGAAATTAGGTTGCTTTTCCAAGTTAGGAAGGATGGCCTTTAATTGATTTATTCCAACATTAAATTCTGTCTCATCGAAGCGTTGGTTTGCCAAATTCAAATAAAGAAGTTGGAATGCTGTTTCGATGTCCTTTGGTGTTGTTTGAACGATGATGCCGTTGCGGAGTTCGTCTATATATGGTTGGCAATGAACGTTTTTACCAACGAGCATTTTTTTCAACTTAGTGTTAGGAATATCACCGATACCCTTTGTTGAAAGGTATAGACCCCAGATATTATCTTCGATAGAAGGGAGGTCTTCAGTTGCAACGAGTGATTTGCCACCATCTTTTTCATATTCCATGATGACTTGGTCTTTCTTGTAGTCTGTCTTCAAGAATACTACTTTTACACCATTGTTAAGAGTCCAGATTTCTTCGCCGAATTGACCCTTAGGAGTAACAACTTTTAATTTTGCACCTTTTAGAGCAGATGCATCAAGAAGAGGCTCGTTAGATACTTCTTCAGCATTTGGAGCAATCTCAGCAGCCTTTGCTTCCTTCATGATAGCGAGTAGGTCTGCTTCTGTTGGGTGTGTCAAACCGGCTTTTTCAGGAGCGTTGTAAAGAAGAACGATGTTTTCGTCTGTAAAGATTTGTTTTACAACGCTGTTAATCATATCGGCGTTCATCTGAGTGAACATAGCCTTTGTGATTTCAAGTTCGCTCTTAGGATCGAGAATAGGGTAGTTGAAGTAGAAATTGTTCATAATTGGTTGAACAAATTCAGGGTGTTTGCGGCTGTCGGCAGCAGTTGCTGCTTTTTCAAGTTGACCGAGAATGGCTTCCTTAGCGCGTTCAACTTCACCGTTTGTGAATCCGTAGCGTTTTAATTTCTCAACTTCGTAAGCGAGAGCCTTGAAAGCGTTTTTCCATTCACCGTCTTTGAAAGTAACAGAGCCTGTTGTCATGTCACAGTAGTTGCATAGACGGCCGATATTTAAAGAACCGGCAAGGAATGGAGCGTTTGGTTGTGCTTTGATGTCATCGAATCTTTCTTTTGTTGCGTAGTAGAAGATTGCTTTTGTTAGATCCATAACAGTACCCATTGGTGTTGCATTCATTTCCAATGGCATAGGCTCGCTTTTCCAGTTGATTTCGATAGAAGAGATTGTTGCTTCTTTGTCGGTGATGATGCCAATGATAGGTTCCTTATTGTCAGGAATTTTAACGACTGGTTTTGCCTTTGGATTAACAGCCTTGGGAATGTCGCTGAAGATATTTTTGATTTTTCCTTCAACTTCGTCAACATTGATGTCACCAACAACGATAAGCGCCTGCATGTCTGGTCTGTACCATGTACGGTAGAAGTTAGTAAGACTTTCTGGCTTGAAGGTTTTCAATTGCTCTTCGCTACCGATAAGGGTTCTTTTTGCGTATGGAGTACCTCCGTAGTAATATTGGAGTGATTTTTCAAACATTCTCCAGTTTGCATTTCTGCGGGTTCTGCGCTCTTCAAGGATAACGCCACGCTCTGCGTCGATTTCTTTCGGATCACAAGTAACGAAGTGTGAATAGTCGTGCATAATCAAAAGACATGAGTCAACAACGCCTGCTTTTTCAATAGGAATATTGTTGAGCATGTACTGTGTTTGCTCAAAGCCTGTTGATGCGTTGATGTTGCCGCCAAATTCAGCACCAATGCCTTGTAGGTAGTTTAGAAGGCTTTTGCCTGGGAAGTTCTTTGTGCCGTTAAAACACATGTGTTCCAAGAAGTGTGCAAGACCGTCTTGGTCGTCTTCTTCCTGAAATGCACCTACGTTAGTTGCCAACCAGAACTCGCAGCGCTTGGTTGGCTTGTCGTTGTGGCGGATGTAGTAAGTCAGACCGTTTTCCAACTTGCCAATCCTAATTGTTGGGTCATTAGGTATTGCTTGACCTTGTGCCATTGACGGGAGAACCATCAGTAGGGCAATGACCGCTAAAAGTAATTTTTTCATAATTATTAATTGAAATGTTATTATTTCATACTTTTTGGGTAACAAAGGTATGAAATTGTTCCTTTTTACACAACAATTAAGTGCTTTTTGGTGTTAAAAAAGAGAAAAGGTGTGTGTTGCGCACCTTTTCTCTTTTTCTTAATAACTTTTATCGTATCGTATTGATAAATGTCTCTGCTTTTTCTCCTTCAAGAGTGTTGACGTTTGTGAGAAGTTCTGTTTCCATTAGTCCGTATTTGCATACTTGATATGTGGCAAAGTGTTTGTCTGTTGAGTACAGGCATACAAGGTTTACAGATTCGCTTCCGCTGATAGGCAAGTCTTGTCCTCCTGTTGCAGCCTTGAAAGTGCTTTTAAGGGTTTCGAAGTCAGAAGCGTAGTAGGTTTTGTCTATTTTTTTTACTGTGCTGCCGGTTGGTGCATATACAAGGTGTTTCCTTTTTGCAAATAGGCCTATGATTGCAACGATAATAAGAGCCCATGCTGCCGATAGACGCATGATGTTAAGGTTTGAAGTCTGTTCGCTTGTATTGACGAATAGAATCAAGCCAAGCCCAGCGAGAAGGAGAATGGTGTTGATGGCTATTGATGTTGTGTTAGTTTTATTGCTTATTTCTTTTATTTCTTTTATGTCTAATGCTTTATATGATTCCATTTTTGTAAAGTAGTTTTAGATTATTTTATAATTTATATAAATTAATGTGGTGGCAGTATTTCTGCCAGCGAAAAGTTTGAAAATGGAATCTTTGCTAAATTATGATGTGTCGTATGATAAAGGTCAAGAATGATGCTTTTTTTAGCAGACCTTTACGGTATTTTGTGTTGTTGGTGTATTCAAGGGTGGATACTTGAGTGTTTGCGTATGTTGCAAATGTTTTTGATTCGTCTTTGTTATCTCTTTTCAACTGCTGTTGCAGGTTTCGCAGGTTTCGTTGCAGTGTGTTGGAAAAATTTACAGTACTTGCATTATCAACCATGTAGGCAAGGTTGTGTCGCTCTTTGTTGATGTTGTCAAGGGCTTTCTCTGTTGGATTGCAGATTTCTGAAGGAATTGCTTTTGGGTGTGCTGCTCCCTGGCTGGATAGCGACAGAAGGAGTATGGCAATGATTGGTATTAACCATTGCCAAATCCTTGCAGTATGTCGTTTTTGTTTTTCCATTCTATTGTCTTAAATCCATTGTTTTTTTAAACGGTTCAGATACTCGTATGCTACCTGCGGCCCACTGGTCGCTCCATTCGGTCTCTACTTTTATATGGTATCGCCCGGGACGGATGGCTTTTGTCTTCATCGTTATGTCAACCGTGCAGGGGTGTACTTCGTAGAAACTGTCGATAACTTTTTTCTCTGAAACCGTTATGTCGTTGCCGATAACCTTTATACTGTAATTGAATTGGCAGTTTAAGGTGTCGGTAAAGACGCCGTACCTTGTTATTATCAGTTCTCCGTCGAGGGTGTATTCAATGCCTACTTCTGGGTGTGAGTCAGACTCTTTGTGTTCTCCTCGGGCAAAGTAGGTTTGTGCGGACCCTTTGTATGCCGGTTTCATAAGGAACCCAACTATTGCAAAGGTTGCAACAAATGCCATTATGTAAAATTCTACCGAACTGAAAAACTCCATTATCAGAATGTGCCTGTTATTGTAAATGGTTTGTCTTCATAATTGGCTTTGACCGTCATAGTAACTTTGCCAACCTGCTGGAAGTTGAAGTTTATTCTCAATGCACTAATCCAGTCCACATAATGTATTTGCATTGTCAGGTCGCTCCCCTTATTGTTCCATCCGTAACTGCTTGCTGCGTGGAATGGTCCTGTCAAACCTTTGTAGCGGCCTATTGCTGTGATTGAATAGGGCGGATAGTTGCCAAGAGAGGAAGTTGTCCAGTTTTCGTGTCCCGCTGCAATTGTGCTGATTTTGCCCATAACGTCGGTTATTTCGGCTGTCAATTCTTCTTTTTTAAATGAGAATTTGATGCTTTTCCATCCGAGTTTGTTCTTGGATAGTTCGATTGTTTTTCCATTAATGGCAGATGCTTTCCATGAATCGGATTTTCCTTTAACTGTCGGAAACGCGTATTCGGTTTGCTTCTTCAATAATTTGTTATAATCCTTTCCTTCTTTAATAGGTGTATCTGTAACCTTGTCGAGGAGGGTTCTCCATATTATATTACGTTCTTTGAGTCCGTTCATAGATGAGCATTGGGTAACGACAATAACCATTTCCTTTTGAGGAACTACTATTACGTATTGTCCGTATGCACCGTCGGCTCTCCATGCGCCTGGATAGTCGCACATCCAGATCTGGTAACCGTAGTCTTCGTCGCCGGCTTCCATTTGCTTTGTCATCATTTGGTTCACCCATTCTTCGGATATGAGTTGTCGGCCACACCATTCTCCTTTATTAAGGAGGAGTTGTCCGAACTTGCCTAACGATTCTGATTGGATGAGCAAGCCCCAACCGCCGGTATTGTATCCGTCAGGGCTGATTTCCCATTGAACGTCCCATATATTCATAGGTTCAAACAAGCGTGGCTTGAGGTAGTCAAGCAGAGTCTTGCCTGATACTTTTTGCACAATAGCCGATAGCAGATATGTGCAAAGTGAGTCGTACATGAATTTTGAACCTGGTGTAATTACAGATTTCCCGAGGTAGCCCTTTACCCAGTCCTTGCGGATATTTCGCATATTCCAGTCGGGGGTGATGCCGGATGTCATTGTTAAAAGGTCGCGGACGGTTATGTCGGCGAGTTCTTTTGTTATGGATTTTGGCAATTCATTGGCGAAAAATGGTGCTACGCGGTCATCAAGGCGCAGACGGTTTTCGTCAATGGCTATTCCGATAGCCGCAGAAACGAAGGTTTTTGAGCAGGAGTACATGGTGTGCTTATATTCCGCTTTGAAAGGTGCAGGATATACTTCCCCCACAACTTTGCCGTGACGCATAATGACCAAACTGTGCAAATCAACGTTAGGAAGGTTGGTCATTGAGTCAAAAAGTTTGATGATGTCCTCGGAATGTATGCCTTCGCTTTCCGGGGATACGCGCTCCAAATCGTTGGTTTGCGCGAATGGTGCCATAAAACTCATGGCAAAAAGTAGGGTAATGAGTATTTTTTTCATCTTAGTCAATAGTTTTATTGCTCAAAAGTAATACTTTTTTGTCATATATAAATATGAGCTAAAAAAATTGTTACTGTTTTTTTATAGGATTTTTATAGGGCTGTTCTTTTCTGAAAAATTAGTTTACAATATTTAACACTTTGGGTGCTTTTGATAAAATCCTTTGATTGATAATGTGTTATGCGGGGTTTTGTTAAAATATGCCCAAAAAGTATGTTTTACAGCATAATTTTTTTGCAAAAAGATTTGGTAGAATGAAAAAGTCGTTATACCTTTGCACTCGCAACCACGAAAAATGGTTAGCGCTAAGAACTTTGAAATGATGCGACAGCAAGACAAGCAGGGAGCAAATAAGGCTCCCCGTCAAGCGTATGGCCGGGACAACGAACCGCGTCCGCAAGGACAAAGAAAAAAGAAAAAAATAAATATTTAACAACGGAGAGTTTGATCCTGGCTCAGGATGAACGCTAGCGACAGGCTTAACA